>Ga0209992_10000085_pt1 | contig 140128 bp, 134 predicted proteins | sample 2SBtaG_2_FD_182564 | JGI IMG/M metagenome (GOLD analysis project Ga0209992, IMG submission 182564) | Deep subsurface microbial communities from Kolumbo volcano to uncover new lineages of life (NeLLi) - 2SBTROV12_ACTIVE470 metaG (SPAdes)... | ecosystem: Environmental > Aquatic > Marine >... | reverse complement strand
CCGTCATCTGCGTCGCTCGCCGCCGCTGCGACCTCATCTTGGCCATGCTCAAAAACCGCACCCCCTACGACCCGAGCCGCCACCAAGAACTCCCGGTTGCCGCTTGACAACAAGACAGGAACACCCCGCCGCGGTTCGATCAGCCAGCGCCACCGCACGTTCTGTGTCGAAGTTCTACGGCAAGGGCGACACCACGGTGAAAGCCCTCGACGATGTCACCGTGGGCTTCGACGCCGGTCGGTTCACCGCGATCATGGGTCCTTCCGGCTCCGGGAAATCGACGTTGATGCACTGTCTTGCCGGTCTCGACACAGTCACCAAAGGCCACGTCGTAATTGGCGACACCGACCTCTCGACACTCAGCGAACGCGAACTGACCCTGCTTCGACGCGACCGGATCGGTTTCATCTTTCAGGCGTTCAACCTCGTCCCAACGCTGACGGCGATGGAAAATATCACGCTGCCACTCGACCTTGCGGGCCGAACCCCTGATGCCGAATGGATTGAGCAGGTAATCAACACCGTGGGTCTGCACGATCGGACCGGTCATCGACCCGGCGAACTCAGCGGCGGCCAACAACAACGAGTTGCGGTCTCACGGGCGTTGGCCAGCCAGCCGGAGATCATCTTTGCCGACGAACCAACCGGCAACCTCGACTCGACCACCGGCGGCGAGATCCTTGCCTTCATGCGCCGGGCGGTCCGCGAGTTTGGTCAGACAATCGTGATGGTCACCCACGACCCCGTCGCGGCCTCATACGCCGACCACGTCGTGTTCTTGGCCGACGGCAAAATCGTCACCACCCTCGACGACCCCACCCCCGACACCGTGCTCGACACGATGAAGTCACTCGACTCAAGGTCGTCAATCTCTTTGACCGGAGCAGGCCACTGAGATGTTGAGACTCACCCTGCGGAACTTGTCGGCCAACAAAGGCCGGTTCGCGATGACCACGTTTGCCGTTGTACTCGGCGTCGGCTTCGTTGTCGCCAGCTTCGTGCTCTCCGACGGTCTCCGTTCGACGTTCGATGATCTAAGCGAAGAAATCACCAGCGGAACCGACCTTGTTATTCGCCCGGTCAGCGACTTCGGCGAGCCGCTCCCACTCTCGGACTCGCTGGTCGCCGAAATTCAGATGATCGACGGCGTGGCATCGGCCGGAGCCTTTGTGGAAGCTCCCGAAAACTCGGTGCAGCCAATCAAGTCCGACGGCACCACGATCAGCACTAGCGGCCCGCCTCAACTCATGTTTTCTTGGATGGAAGACCCCGCTCTGGGGTCGTTCGCCCTCGTCGATGGCTCTGCCCCCGATGAGCCGGGCGAGTTTGCGATGGACATAGACGCGGCATCAACCCACGGGTTCGTGCTCGGCGAAACCTACGATCTGATAACCCCGATCGGCATCGCCGCGAACTACGAGCTCGTGGGTACCACCAGCTTCGGAGCCGAAAATGCAACGGTTGGCGCGACGCTGATGCATGTCTCGCTCTCCGAAGCACAGACCCTCTTCGGCGTCGAGGGATCAGTCGACTCGATTCCGGTCCGGCTGAAATCCGGCGCCGACGCCGCAACAACCACCGAAGCAATTGCCACCCGACTAGGAGACATCTCGGCTGAGGTTGTCGACAACGCGACGATCACCACCGAACAATCCGACCAGTTCAATCAGAACATCAACATCATCGGCAATGTTCTTTTGGGCTTTGCCATCGTGTCGCTGTTCGTGTCGATCTTCATCATCTACAACACATTTGCGATCGTGCTCGGGCAGCGGATCCGCGAGATCGGCTTGTTGCGGGCAATCGGCGCCAACGCCACACAGATCCGCCGGTCGATCCTTGGCGAATCGCTCATCGTCGAAGCGGTCGCCTCGGTGATCGGGATCGCGGCGGGCGTCGGCATCGCCGCCGGGCTGATCGCCCTTTTCGCAGCCCTCGGCCTCGACCTGCCCGACTCGCCAACCATCCTCGCGACCCGCACCATTGTGTTGGCTCTCATCCTCGGCATCGGGGTCACGGTTATTTCGGCAATCGCCCCAGCTCGCACCGCGGGCGCAGTATCGCCAATCCAGGCAATGCGCGACGGTGCCAATGCTGGTGGCGGTGGCTCTGGGCTACGAATTTCTGCCGGCATGACCACCATTGGTGCGGGTGTGGCATTTGGTGTGTATGGGTTGTTCGTCGACATTGGATCGACCCTTGGGCTGGTGATGGTGCTTGGGGCCGCGGCGATCTTGATCTTCCTCGGCGTCGCCACCACGGCCCCCGGCGTCGTTGGGCCCGTCACCCGTGTCCTTGGCTGGCCGGGCGCACGGCTGCTTGGGCAAGCTGGTTACCTCGCCCGCGAGAATGCCGGCAGGAATCCGAAGCGAACGGCTACGACCGGGGCGGCGCTGATGATCGGACTGTCGCTCGTTACCGCCGGCTATGTGATCGGCGAGTCGATTAAGGCCCGGCTCGGAGACCTGATTGCCGAGTCGGTCACTGCTGACTACGTCATTGTTGACGAAAACGATGGGGCCCTCACCCCGACGTTGGCTGATGATCTGGCCAACACCGAGAACTTTGCGGCGGTGACCGGCATCCGCTACGACAACGTGCGGTTTGGTTCGGAGATCCGCGAGATCACCGCCCTCGACCTCGGAAGCGTAGAACAGCTCTTCAATCTTGACGTCGCCAGCGGCGAGCTGCCCTCGAGCGCGGCCGATGACGTGGTCGTCATTCATAGCGACCTCGCCACCGAGATGGGGGTCGCGGTCGGCGACACCATCACAACAGAGTTTGTGAGCGGCACGGTCAAGGAGCTTTCGGTTGCGGCCATTTACAACGACGGCACCATCTTCGGCGACCCTCTGGTGCCAGACCAGGTGTTCGACGATGCCGGAGCGACCAATTTCGACGACTGGGTAGCCGCCCGACTGGCCGCTGGGGTGTCAACCACCGATGTCGCTCCCGCGATTGCCCAACTTCAGGCGCGATACCCGCAAGTATCGATCGACACGGCATCGGAGTTCCAGCAGGGATTCGAAGATGCCATAGATCAGTCTCTGGTGGTGATCAATGCGCTCTTAGCACTAGCGGTGGTCATCGCCCTCATCGGTATTGCCAACACGTTGGCCTTGTCGGTGCACGAACGGACCCGAGAAATTGGGCTACTGCGAGCAGTCGGAATGACCCGTCGCCAGACCCGACGGATGGTTCGGTGGGAGGCAGCGCTCGTCGCCCTCTTCGGTGCGGTGCTCGGCGTAACGGTCGGGCTGGTCTTTGGCTGGGGCGTTGTCAACGCGTTGCCTGGTGAAGACTTCGGCGGCTCGCTCGCCATCCCCGGTATCGCGATTGTTCGGGTCGTGGTCATCGCAACGATGGCAACGCTGATCGCTGCTTGGTTGCCAGCACGGCGTGCCGGTCGGCTCAACGTTCTCGACGCCATCTCGCACTCGTGAGCCCGGGCCAATGTCGTAGGGCCAATGTTGCACTACCGTTCCCCCAACCACTCTTCGACAACTGATCCCCTGGAGTTGCCATGACTGACACAACCGTTTCGACGCTCGCGGCGCGGGCCACGTCGGCCACAAAAATCTACGGCTCGGGAGACACCGAGGTCCGGGCTCTCGACGCGGTGGATGTCACGTTTCGCACCGGCGAGTTCACGGCCATCATGGGTCCGTCGGGGTCGGGGAAATCGACGCTCATGCACTGCATGGCTGGCCTCGACACTCTCACTTCGGGCGAGACCTACATCGGCGAAACCGCGTTGTCATCGCTGAACGAGAAGGAACTCACGCTTTTGCGCCGCGACAGCGTCGGGTTCATCTTTCAGGCGTTCAACCTCGTGCCCACCCTGTCGGCGATGGAAAACATCACGTTGCCGATGGACCTGGCCGGCACCGAACCCGACGCCGCGTGGGTTGACGAAGTAATCGCCACGGTCGGGCTCAGCGACCGCACCGATCACCGGCCCAACGAGTTATCGGGCGGCCAGCAACAGCGCGTGGCCGTTAGTCGAGCTCTGGCGGCGAGGCCGGCCATCATTTTCGCCGACGAGCCAACCGGCAACCTCGACTCGGTGACGGGGAGCGAAATTTTGGCGTTCATGCGCAAAGCCGTCGACGACTACGGACAAACCATCGTGATGGTTACCCATGATGCGGTCGCGGCGTCCCACGCCGATCGTGCCGTCTTCTTGGTTGATGGCAAGATCGTGCAAGAACTAAAGGACCCAACGGCTGATGCGGTTCTCGACGAAATGAAGCGCCTCGGCTGATGATTTTTCGCCTAATTCGACGAAACGTCTCGGCCAAGCCGTTTCGTTTCCTGCTCACTTGCTCGGCCGTCACCCTCGGCGTCATGTTCACTGTCGGGGTTTTTGTTTTCACTGACAGCCTGCGGTCAACGTTCGGCGATCTTGCCCAGGACATTCAAGGAAACTTCGATATTCAGGTCCGCTCGGAGATCCCGTTCGGCGAACGCATCGACGCTCCTCAAGTGCCGGTGGAACTCATCGACACGCTGGCCGAAGTCGACGGGGTAGAAGCCGTTCAGCCTCGAATAGTCAGCCTAAATACCATCGCTATCGATGGCGATGGCGAAGCTCAAGTCACAGTCGGTCCGCCCAACTTGGGGGTCAACTGGGAGGCGGCGACGCCGAATCCGCGCCTATTCCCCCAAGAAGGTCGCGCCCCAACCGGTCCCGGCGAGTTCGCGCTGGACGTCGATGCGTTCGCCGACGGAAACTTTGTAATCGGCGAGACCTACACCGTGCTCACCAACGACACGCCACTCGATTTCGAACTGGTTGGTACGTTCACTTTCGCCGACCCCGAAACCAACGCGCTGATCGGTGCCAAGCTCGTTGCGTTCGACACCGCAACCGCACTCGAGGTGCTCAACCGCAACGTGGGTTACGACGACATCACTCTCGTCGCTGGCGCAGGTGTCGATCAGACCGAGTTGATTACCCGTATCGAGGCCGCCCTCCCGAGTGGGTTCGAAGTGCTCACCAACGACCAGGTCGCAGACGAACAAGCCCAGGACTTCGACGAATTCATCGGCCAGATCCAGACCTTTCTTATTGTGTTCGCCTTCATCATTTTGTTGGTGTCGGCTTTCGTCATCTACAACGTCTTCTCGATCCTGATCGGTCAACGCATCCGCGAACTGGGCCTGCTTCGCGCTATTGGCGCAAGCGGACGTCAGGTCACCGCGGCCCTGCTCGGCGAAGCGGCCATGGTGGCAATCTTTTCGACCATTGTCGGCATCATTTCCGGAATTGGCCTCGGTTGGACGCTGCGCTGGTTGCTGGCCCGATTTGATTTCGGACCCGAAGGCAACGCCCTGCTACTCGAACCCGCCACCTTCATCTGGGGGGCGATCGTCGGGATCGGTGTAACGATGGCCAGCGCCGTCGTACCCTCCCTCCGAGCCCGGCATGTATCGCCTATGGCCGCGCTGCGTTCCGATGCCCGACTCGGTCGTAATACGCCGGACCAAAACATCAGAGTTGGAATCGTTTCGGTCGTGCTCGCCGGGTTGCTCATCGTTACCGGCTTGCTTCGTGACGACTGGAAGATCGCTGGTCTGCTAACCCTCAACGCGGTCGCTGTAAATGCGTTCGGCTGGCGTCGGATCAACGCCCAATACGCCAAATACGCCACGCCGCTCATGTCGGTGCTCCTACTCGTTTTGTCGCTCGTCGTGCCCTACGGGACCGGAACCGTTCTTGTCTTGTTGGGTGTCGCGGCGCTGGCCGGCTTTGTGGGCCTCGTCAACGTCAGTCCCGGTATGGCACCTGCCGTCGCGGGTTTCCTTGGCCGTTGGCCGTTGGCTGTCCTGCTGGGCATAGGTGGTGTCGTTACGACAGTTCTTGGATTCGCCGGTTCGCTCGGCGCGCTCGTGTTGGTGGGCCTGTCGTTCAAGGACCTGGTCACCGACTTCGATACCGCTGGCATCTTCGCCGTTCTCGGATCGCTCGTACCTCTCGCGTTCGCGCTTCTCGTTTTGCTGGTCGGCGTGCGATCGGTGGACGCCTCTTTCATTCTCGGTTGGAAAACCAGCAAGGTCGCGGCCGGGATCGGCGTATTTCTCGTGGGGGCCGCGGGTATCGCGTTGTTCTTAACGGGTTTAGTCGACCTACTCACCGCCGATACCGGCACGATCGTGTTCTTGCCGGTCGGCGTTGTCCTCATCGCGGTGGCCCGATGGCTGCGACGCTTCTTGCCACGCACCATGAAGTCCAACGCCCGCATGGCTCGCGAGAACTCCCGGCGCAGCCCTCAGCGCACCGCCGCAGCCGCGGCCGCGCTCATGATCGGTCTGGCGCTCGTGAGCACCGCAACGGTGGTCGCCAGTTCGTTCAAAGCCACGTTCGCCGAGATTCTGTCTGATTCCGTCACATCCGACTGGTTCATTTCGGGCAACCAAGGCGACCCGAATTCGGCGTTCAGCACCGACCTGGCCAACGACCTGGAAAAACTCGACGAGGTCGAGTCAGTTGTCCGATTCCGGTTCTCGTTCGAAGCGTTTCGCACCGTTCCCGACGATGTAGTTCGAGACTCGAGCGCCACCGACCTCCGAGCGTCGCTCGATCATCTCGACCCCGACTTCTCCGAACTCGACCGCTCACTACTTGGACGCAACGCCATCTGGACTCACGAAGACTTCGCCAACGACAACGGCTACGTGCTCGGCGACAGTTTCGACATCGAGTTCCCCGACCAAGTCGTCGAAACGGTCACGCTGGCCGGCATCTACCGCGACGCGTCTATCTACGGCAACCGCACCGTCAGCCTCGACCTTTGGGCCGACCGTTACCCAACCAGCAGCGATCAGTTCTTGTCGGTGATTACCGTCGACGGAGTATCCGAGGAGCAGGCTCGGGCGGCCATAGAAGCAGTGAGCGACGACTATCCGCAGCTCAACGTCGACACCCGACAAGAGTTCCAGGACCGCCAAGAAGGTCAGATCGGCCAATTCCTCACCGTGATCAACGTCTTGTTGTTGGTGGCCATAGCCATCGCGTTGCTCGGGATCGCCATCACGTTGGCGCTATCGGTATTTGAACGAACCCGAGAACTGGGCCTCGTTCGCGCCGTGGGTATGACCGCGCAGCAGATGACCCGCATGGTGCTCTTCGAAGGAGCAATCATCGCGGTGTTCGGTGGAGTGCTCGGGGTGGCTCTCGGAACCGTGCTGGGCAGCGCTGCCGTTGTGGTGATCCCCGACACCTTCATCCGTACCGTCGACATTCCGGTCGCCGAGCTTCTCCAATATCTGGCTGTCGCGGCCATCGCCGGAATCGGCGCGGCGATCGTTCCCGCTCGGCGCGCTGCGCAACTCAACGTCTTGGAGGCCATCTCGAGCGAATGATCGGATGCTTAGGTTGACCGACCCGCGGCCGATGGGCACCGATGGACAACAACCGGATATCTGTTCTGGTCGGCGGCGACATCGCCGCGCCGGACCATCCATCGATAGACGTCATCGGTACGGCCCCGACCGGCAACGAAACCGTCGCCCAGGTCCTCACCGAACTACCCGACACGTTGTTGCTCGACGTCAGTATCGGCGAGCCCGACGCCCGAGCGGTCTGTCGCCGGATCCGCGAATGGGCACCGGTAACCAAGGTGCTGGTCGTAAGCGAGCTTGACGACCAAGCCCTGTACTCAACACTGGTAGCCGGGGCCGCGGGAGCGGTGCTGGCCGGTCAACCCAGCGATCACTGGGCCGCGGCACTCGCAACGATCACCAACGGCGGCAGCGCGCTGGCATCACGCGCCGCTTTCCGGATCCTGCACGACATCGATGCCTGGGCCGAAAAGAGCGCCGACCCGCTGTATCCGCCACCGACCCTCACGGCGACCGAACGTGAAGTCCTGGTTGGTCTCGCCGCTGGCCGATCGACGGCGACCATCGCCGCGAGCCATGCCGTCACCCCTCACCTCGTCGAACAACACGCCGGGTACGCGGTAGCCAAACTGCATCGTTACGTCCTCGGCGCCGAGACCCTCGGGACCCCGGAGCAAGACGGCGTGGCCAAGCCGCGCTAGCTGTCGGCCAGCAACTTTGCTGCGCCCGTCACGAGGCGATCCGTTGCTCGCCGGGCCTCGCGCGACACCGCTCCCATGACAGTGAACGAGTGAGGCAAGGCCTCCTCGAGGCGGGCGTCAACCATCACGCCAGCCGATTCGAGCGCCGCCGCATAGGCAATCCCCTGATCGCGCAGCGGGTCAAAGCAAGGGTTGACAATGAGGGTTGGTGGCGTGCCAGCCAGGTCTGGCGCAAGACCGGGACTGGCCCGATAGTCGACGACTTGTTCACCTCCCGCGCCGGAAGTGGCCGAGAAAAACTGAAGGACCCGACCCGAGAGCGGCCAAGCGTCGAACATCGACAACATCGAACCACCCGAAGCGGTCGCATCGAGACCGGGGAAGGCCAAGATCTGCGCAAACGGGACAGACAAACCTTCGCGGCGGCGCTGTTGAGCAACAACAGCTGCGATCTTCCCGCCCTGCGACGTGCCCGCCACCGCAACTCTGGCCTCGTTGATTCCGAGCCCCGACGCATTGTCGAGCACCCACTGATAAGCCGCCAATCCATCCACAACATCAGCCGGGAACGGCGATTCGGGGCCGAGTCGATACTCGACCGATATCACTACCGCAGAGCATGTTTCGGCCAGCTTCGAACACAAGGTGTGATCGGTATCGAGATCGCCGATCGCTCCGCCGCCTTGATGAAAGAAAGTGATGGCATCAGCGCGGCCCTCGGCTCGAGTCGGGTGATACAAGCGGATCGCCAGTTTGCCGGCCGGTCCAGGAATGGTGCGGTCGTGAACCGAAACCGACGCAACCGGTGCCGCGGCGCTGATTTCGATCATGCTGCGAAAACCGGACCGGACTGTTGCAACATCGACGGTAGGGGGAGGGTTCTTCGCGGCTGCGCTAGCCATAAAGCCCTGAAACGCGTGCACCTGAAGGTCGAGGGTGTACCCATCGATCGACGGAGCCGAACCATGGCGACGTCGCAGCAGGGCCTTGGGCAGACGACTCTGGGCGATCGCCGCGACGCGGGCCACTCGGTTCTTGATCGACATCACTACTCGTCTCGCAAGACGGTGATGTCGTGGGGGTGGCTCTCGCGAAGCCCTGCGCCAGTGATCCTGACCAGGCGGGTCCGGTGCCGCAAGTCCTCGAGCGACGCCGCCCCCGCGTAACCCATACCCGATCGCAACCCACCCATGAGCTGCGCGACCAATTCGCTCATGGGTCCGGCGTAACGCACCCGTCCTTCGACACCCTCGGCAACATGTTTGCCCGGGGTTTGACCCGTGCCGTAGCGATCAGTGGCCCGCCCACGCATCGCCCCGGACGACCCCATTCCCCGGTAGGTCTTCCACATAGCCCCGTCGACAAGTTCGAGTTCCCCAGGCGCCTCATCGACGCCCGCCAAGAGGTTGCCGAGCATCACCGCATCGGCACCGGCCACGAACGCTTTCACAATGTCACCAGAGGTAACGACCCCACCATCAGCAATAACGGGCACACCCAAGTCGCGACCAGCCCGAACACATTCGTGAATAGCAGTCATTTGTGGCATGCCCGCGCCGGCGACGATCCGAGTCGTGCAGATACTGCCTGCTCCGACACCGACCTTGACAATGTCAGCCCCGGCCGCGACCAACGCCTCGACCCCTTCGCGGGTAACAACATTTCCACCAATAACAACAAGATCGGGCCAGTGCTGCTTAAGCGTTCGAACGGCGTTGACGACACCCAACGTGTGACCGTGAGCGGTGTCGATTACCAGCATGTCGACGCCGGCCGCGTGCAACGCAGCCGCCCGCTCTTCGACATCGGTGACACCAATGGCCGCCGCAACCCGCAGTCGACCGTCGGCATCGAGCGACGCGTTGGGGTGCTCGATGCGTTTGTCGATGTCTTTCACGGTGATCAGACCCCGCAAGACACCATCTTCATCAACCAACGGAAGCTTCTCGATCCGATGCTGATGCAGCACCGCAACCGCTTCGTCAAGGCTCGTTCCAACCGGGGCCGTAACCAAACCCTCGGCGGTCATAAAATCGGTAACCGGCTGGCCATACTGGTCGTTCGTGCAAAACCGCACATCGCGATTGGTCAAAATGCCAACCAGGCGACCGTCCGGATCACAAATTGGCACGCCGCTGATCTTGTGGCGAGCCATCAACGTTTCGGCATCATCAAGAGTGGCGGTCGGCCCCAAGCTGATAGGAGCCGTGATCATTCCGGCCTGAGCCCGCTTGACCCGATCAACTTCTTCGGCCTGGCGTTGCACCGACAAGTTGCGATGCAAGACACCGATACCACCAGCCCGCGCGATGGCGATCGCCAACGGCGACTCGGTGACCGTATCCATCGCCGCCGACAGCAACGGGACGGCCAAGTCGATACCAGCCAACGATGTAGAAGTGTCGACATCGTTGGGCAAAACCTCGCTCCAACCAGGGACCACCAAAACGTCATCGAACGTGAGCGCTTCTGAAGATGTGAGAACCTCGTCGTTCATCTGCTCACGATAGGACACGCGGCGCCGATGGCAGAACATGAGAACGTGGCTACTCGTCGGCTTCGCCCTGCTCGCCGTGAGCTGCTCGGGTCCGACCCCACCCGATGCCTGGACGGCGGCCGAGCGGCAAGTCCCGTCGACGGCAGCCACCAGTGCGTCCCCGACGGTATGTGACGAAATACAATCGCTGGCTCTCGGGGCGATGGCTGGTTCGCCCGACCTGATTCCTCTGTTGGACGAACTGGCCCGGATCGGCGCGCTCACCGGAGCGACCAGCGCCCTCCCCCACCTCGCCGAGGCGCGCGCCGCGGTCCTTGCCGACGAAGCCGGAGCGGCCCGCGCCATAAGTGCCGCAGCAACCGAACTCGACGTCGCCAGCTACGACCAGTGCGCAACGCCGGTCTTCACCGCCATGTATCTCGCGACCTCGTACGCATCCTGTTTTGGTCGCGCCGCGGTCGCCAGCGGCCAACTCGCACCCGCCACGAACGGCTGTGAGCCCAACATCTCGCCCGACTACTTGCCTTGCTGGGATGTCGACGCCGGCTACATCCCCGTCGACTGTCGAACCGCAGAGACTCTGTGGGTCGTCAACGGTGAATGGGTGCCTATCTAGCGGGCTCAAAACCGACGGCTACTCAGCCTCTACCCGCCGCAAGATAGCAAGGCCCTTCTCGGTACTCGGTGCTACCACGGCGACGAAGTCGGGGCGAGCCAGCCAACGTTGGACAAGCCGGGCCTCGCGGTCAGCATCATCCAGAACCACAGACCCCCCTATAACCACTCGGGGGAACAACAACTCGGCTGGCAGCCGCGCAAACTCGTGAGTGTCGCCGGGGGGTCCGTCGACTATCAGTACGTCGATCGAGGCCGGCAGCTCGATTCCGTCGAGGTTGTACCACGGGATCGACCATTCGTCGACGGTGACCGGGGTCAGGGGGCAGCTCAAGACCAGGGCCCGAGCGGTAACTCCGGACCGAGACAAGAGTTCGTTGGTCTGGGCAACGTAGACAGGATCGTGCTCGAGAGCGGTGACCCGCCCGGCCCCCCGTTGCTCGGCTTCCATCGCTAGGAGCGCAGTTGACGAGCCGCTACCCAGCTCGACCACGTGACCGGCGCCTGCAGCGCGGACAAGACGAAATATCGCCTCGGCACTGTCGGGCATCAGGGCCCAACCGCGGAGCGGTGGAAGTCCTGCTCCGCCAACGACAAGACTTTGAAGATTCGCCACACTATGGAGTTGATTGGTCAAACGCTCTCGATGCCGGTATGCCTGTTGCATACGGAGGCGAAGCTCGTCGAGGTCCTTCGCCATAGTTGATGAAATCGTCTCGTTCCTCGCGGCGAGATCTTCGAAACCGGAGCGAACGTAAGCCGCCAAATCGCGACATCGAGCAGCCTCGATCGTCGCGGTCGCTAGTTGGCGACCTTGCTCATCGGCGGCCCGCTCGAACAATCGTACAATCTGATCCTGATGAACAATCTGAGCGATGCCGAGCGTCGCCAAAGCGAAAACAAGTCCTCCGGACTCTGAGACGAACGCAGCTAACGCCAAAGAGATAGTGCCACCGACCGCTCCGACCAGCGTTCCCCGTCGGCAACAAATAGCGCGAACGCGCTGCAACACCATAGAACCGTGATTGTACGGGACAAGCGAGCTCCGAAGCATCGGGGTGATACACGAACTCGCGTTGGACCCGCTAACGAACGTCTCCAGTACCGGTAGCGAGACCCATGGCGACTCGCGGCGCTCGCGAGTTCAGCCCCTAAAAGTCATTCCTCGATAGCCGGCGGAGAATCCGGCGGCTTCGAGGCGGGCGGCCCATGGCGTTTCGCGCACTGGTTGGCCGTTGACTTTGCCGATCTCGAGCGAACGAAGGCGGCCGTGGCGCACCAAATCTTGAATCGCGGCGGTCCACGAGTCGGTCTCTTCGGCCAGTGGGAAGGTGACCAGCGACCGGCCGGCTCGTTCGAGCAGAACCACCGGCTCGCCGGCGACGAGGACCACGTGGGTTTTGGCGGCCCGGGCCGGGCGACCAGCCGTTTCGGGCCAGGCGAGCGAAGCGCCATAAGGCTGGGCCGGGTCGGTGGCGGCGAGCACCAACGGGGTTTGGTCGCGTTCGGTCGATCGTAAGGACCGGATTCGGTCGACGGCGCCGGGCAGAGCGAATTGCGCCGCGCCCAAGCCGGCAATGAAATAGCCGCGGCGAATCTCGCCACGCTCCTCGAGCGCTTTGAGAACCGGGTAAACCCCGGCAAAACCGCCGCTGATACCTTCGGCCAATGCGGTCTCGCGGGTGAGGATGCCGTAACGGTCTAGTAGCTGATGGGCTTGAGCCAGCGTGCGTTCGGTCGGCGAGGGCGCGGATCCTCGCAAGCTCGAAACCAGCGACCAGCGACCGGCGGCGGTGGGTGGGCCGAGGTTGGTGATGCCCCCGACACGAGGCCGCCGGCGAGCCCCGGACCGGCTCGCCGACTGTTTGGGCGCCTTCTGACCGCCGAGCATCGCACGCACGGGAGCGAGCGAATCGTTGGTCACGACACCAGCCCACACCAGGTCCCACAGCGCGGCGTGCACGGTGTCGGTGTCGTATGCCAGATCGGCGCTTTGAACCGCAGCCACCAGATCGGGCCAAAACGAGGCGCCCTTTGCCCCGAGGTGCGCAACGAGAGCGGAGTGCTCGGCTCCATCAGGCGTTTGTTCGGGCTCGCCCAACAAAACGCTGAGTTGATCACGAAACGCGAGCCGTACCCGGCCGTCGGAGGTTCCCAAAGCCCCGGCCCCGACCCACACCAACTCGCCGCTGGTGCACAACGCGTCGAGGTCGGCTGGGCGATACTGCTCGACCCGACTGGCGAGCACGTCGGTTTCGAGAACCGATGCCGTGATCGCCGCCCCTTGGAGCTGAGTTACGGCATCGGCCACTGCGTCGGTGCCGCGTCGTCGGCCGCCAACCCCCTGCCAACCCGGCAGAAATCGAGCAAGCGTTTCGGCGTCGACCGGCTCGATCTCGCGTCTGAGGGCGGCGAGCGAACGGCGGCGCAACTGACGCAGCACATCGTCATCGCAGTATTCGCGATCGTGGCCCCCAGGGCGGAACTCGCCGCGAACCAGCGCCCCTTCGCTCAAGAGCCGGTCGAGGGCGACGGCGATGCGGTCTTCGGTCACTCCGATCCAACGAGAAACATCGCGAGCAAGGAACGGACCGTGAGTTCGGGCATAACGGCGACACAAGTCGCCGAGCGGGTCGGGAACCGAATCGGTGAACACCGTTGGTAGGCCGACCGGCAGGGCCACCCCGACCGCGTCTCTCAGGCGGGCGGCGTCGTCGCTCGCCGCGTATCGTTCGTGGTCGCCAAGGCGAATTGAGATCGTTCGTCGTTGTTCGCCGAGCTCGCGGATCCAGGCATCGACATCGGAACCGTCAACACTGCGGGCCCGGAGACCATCGAGGTCGAGGGGACCAAGACGTCGCAAGACGTCGTGCAATTCGTCGCTGTCGCGCGCCCGCCAGCCGTCGACCAACAACTGCAACTCGAGTTCGAGTTCGCTGAGCACGTCGGCATCGAGCAACTCGCGTAGTTCCTCGGCACCGAGAACATCACGCAACAATTCGCGGTCGAGCGATAGGGCCGCGGCCCGGCGTTCGGCGATGGGCGAATCGCCCTCGTACATGAACACCGCTATCCACGAAAACAACAGCGACTGCGCGAACGGCGAAGCATGGTCGGTGTCGACCGCAGTCATACGTATCTTGCGACTTCGAAGATCGGCCATGACCTCGCGCAGCGCCGGCAGATCGAAGACGTCGTTGACACACTCGCGGGTCGCCTCTAGCAACATCGGAAACGACGGATACTTGGTGGCAACCGCTAGCAGGTCGGCCGCTCTTTGGCGTTGCTGCCACAGCGGGGTGCGCTGATCGGGGCGTCGTCGCGGCAACAAGAGCGCTCGAGCCGAACACTCGCGGAATCGGGCGGCAAACATCGAGGTAGAGGGAAGTTGGGCAATGACAAGTTCGTCGATCTCGTCGGGGTCGAACAACAACTCGTCGAGGGGCAGACGGTCGAGCGCTTCGGGCAGACGCATGACGATGCCGTCGTCGCTCCACATCAGTTCGATATCGGCGCCCCATTCGGCGCCCAGGCGGGCCTGGATCGCCATCCCCCACGGCGCGTGGACTTGGGCCCCGAAGGGGGTGAGCACACAGATTCGCCAGTCGCCGATTTCGTCGCGGAACCGCTCGACCACGACCGTTCGGTCGTCGGGAACAACTCCGGTGGCTTCGGCTTGGTCGTGGAGATAAGTGAGAAGGTTGTCGGTAGCAAGGGGATCGAGGCCGCTGTTGTCGCGCAAGCGATCGACGGCGTCGGGGTCTTGGCGAACCTCGCGCACAAACTCGCCGATGGCTCGACCCAACTCCAAAGGTCGGCCCGGACCGTCTCCATGCCAGAACGGCATACGGCCGGGTTGACCGGGCGCCGGCGACACGACCACCCGTTCGAAAGTGATGTCTTCGATCCGCCACGTTGACGCGCCCAGAAGGAAGGTTTCGCCGACCCGGCTCTCGTAGACCATCTCTTCGTCGAGCTCGCCAACACGGGTGCCGTCGGGCAAGAAGACCCCGAAAAGGCCTCGGTCGGGGATGGTGCCGGCGTTGGTAACGGCCAGCCGTTGCGAACCGGACCGGCCCCGCACAGTGCCAGTTACCCGATCCCAGACAATACGAGGCCGCAAGTCGGAGAACTCCTCGCTCGGATAGGTGCCCGAGAGGAGGTCGAGGACACTGAACAACACCTCGTCTGAGAGGTCGGCGAAGTTGGCGCTTTGTCGCACCACTTGAGCCAGGTCGGTTACGGCCCAATCGTCCATGGCACACATGGCGACCACGTGCTGGGCCAAGACGTCGAGGGGGTTTCGGGGGTAGCGCGTCTCTTCGATGAGTCCTTTGTGCATGCGGTCGACGACCACCGCAGCCTCGAGCAGATCGGCCCGGTGTTTCGGAAAGATCTTGCCCTTACTGGGCTGGCCGACCTGATGGCCGGCTCGTCCGATGCGCTGCAACCCTGACGAGACCGAACCGGGCGACGCGACCTGCACAACGAGATCGACGGCTCCCATATCGATACCGAGTTCGAGCGAAGAGGTGGCGACCAGTCCCTTGAGCTCTCCTCGCTTGAGTTGATCCTCGACCAGCAAGCGACGCTCTCGGGACAACGACCCGTGATGAGCCTTGACCAACTCGCGCCCCTCGGTCGCGCCGCGGCCGACCTGTTCGTCGCCGGCCCCAACCGCGACCGGTGGCGCCGCCACGGCACCGTCGGGCCGCGGTTCGAGCGCCAACTCGTTGAGGCGAGTAGCGAGTCGCTCGGACAACCGCCGAGCGTTGGAAAAGATCAGGGTGGAATGGTGGCTCTCGACCAGATCGAGCAACCTCGGATGAATCGAAGGCCAAATCGAGCGACGGGTCGGCGAGGTCGCAGCCGGAGCATCAAGGGGTATCTCGACCCGTTGGCCCAGCGCCCCCATGTCGTCGATGGGGACCACCACCTCGATCTGCAGTTCTTTGCGGGCGCCGGCATCGACCACGGTTACGGGTCTTGGCGAGGATGGGCCATCGGGCTCGACGATGTTGCCTCCGAGGAACCGGGCGATCTCGTCAAGGGGCCGTTGCGTGGCCGATAGCGCAATCCGCTGCGGCGCCTTGACCGAGATCTGCTCGAGCCGTTCGAGCGACAACATGAGATGGGCGCCTCGTTTGGTACCGGCCATGGCGTGGATCTCGTCGATGATCACCGCGTCGACGTTGGCCAGCGTTTCGCGGGCCTTCGAGGTGAGCATCAGATAGAGCGACTCGGGCGTGGTGATGAGGATGTCGGGAGGATTGCGAACCAACCGGCGACGGTCGGCCGCCGATGTGTCACCGGTACGGATGCCCACCGTTGGGGTGTGCACCTCCCGCCCAAGGCGTTCGGCCGCGAAACCAATGCCTTGCAGCGGGGCTCGCAAGTTTTTCTCGACGTCGACCGCCAACGCCCGAAGCGGAGACAGATAGACAACACGTGTGCGGGCCAGCGGGTCTTCGGGAACCGACTCGACCGATAGGCGATCGAGGGCCCAAAGAAACGCCGAGAGGGTCTTACCGGTGCCGGTGGGCGCCAAGATCAGCGTGTGATCGCCCTCGGCGATGGCTGGCCATCCTTGTGACTGTGGCGGCGTCGCCGATCGGAAAGTTGAGCTGAACCAGCTACGGGTCGGCTCAGAAAAAGGCGCCAAAGCATCGTTCTCAGAAGCCAAAACATCGTTCTGAGAAACCGGCGTCATGGGGGCACGCTATCCACCGAGAGTGACACGTCATAGAGTGATCAGATGCCGACGTACGAGTCTCCCGAATGGCACCCGGCCTTCGAAGAATATTGCGAGACGATCTACGAACTTGGCGAAGACGACTTCGAGGTGATCCAGGCCCGTATCGCCGAACGTCTCGAAGTTTCGCGTCCGGCGGTTTCGGAAATGATGAAGCGCATGGAAGCCGACGGGTTGATCGAGGCCGGACGCCAAATAACACTTACTGCCAGTGGTCTCGAAATTGCCGAAACGGTCGTGCGGCGCCATCGACTGGCCGAACGTTTCCTTACCGACATCTTGGGTTTGTCATGGTCTGAAGCTCACCAAGAAGCCGGCAAGTGGGAGCACATCATCTCGCCGTCGGTCGAACAAGCAATGGTCGAAAGACTTGATGATCCCACCACATGTCCGCACGGCAATCCCATCCCCGGAAGCGGTTATCGCGCTCCGGCGTTGGTCGCGCTCGACACTTTGGCGGTGGGGTCGAGTTTCGTGGTTCAGCGAATTCCTGAAGAGCTCGAATTCACCGAAGGCATGCTCGACTTTCTCGAACAATCCTCGATCACCCCTGGCACGCCAGGCTCGATCTCGGCGGTCTCGCCTGACGGCACCACCACCCTCGACATGCAAGGAAACGCGGTGGGGGTGAGCGGGTTTGCAACGGCGCGCATACTCGTGACCGTCGGCGCCGCTCAGTAGTTCTCGATGCGGCGGATCACCACCGCCCAGGAAAGAACCGCCGAGACAGCCACCAGTACCAGCGACGCAACGGCGCCTTGAGCCAACGCCCCCGAATCGCTCGCCCCCCAAATTTCGGTCGCCAACGTGTCGAATCCGATCGGCGCAAGCAGGAGCGTGGCCGGTAGTTCCTTCATGGTCGACAACATCACCAAGCCGGCGCCGGCGAGAAGGCCCGGCATCATCAGCGGCAACTCGACGGTGGCAAACCGGCGAAGCCGTCCCGCCCCAAGAGTCGCCGCGGCATCACCGAGCCGACGAGGCGCGGCGTCGACCGCAACTTGAGCGGCTCTTGTAGCTTGAGCTCCGAAATGCAAAACGTAGGCCACGATGAGCAGCGGCAGGGTCTGATACCAACGCTGCAGGACTGGGGCGTCGATCGCCCAGAACACCAGCGAGAGGGCAATCACCACCCCCGGTAGAGCAAAGCCGGCGACGATCATCGAGTTGGCGGCCGATCCGAGTCGGCTGCGGTAACGAGCAGTGGCCCACGCCACTGGCAACACAACCGCCACAGCGACTACTGCGGTGAGCAAACCAGCGGCGGCCGAATGCACTGCGGGCATGAAAAGACTGCCGACATCGGTTCGTAGCCCGACCGACTCCAAGTCGCTCGACAGCCCACGCCACGCCCAGAAGCCCAAGACCGCTATTGGTCCCAACAACGCGTTACCCAAAAACACCGCCACTGCGGCGACCGACGGCCAACGCCAGCGACCGAGCTCTACTGTGAGGGCGTTGCGCGAACGAGAGATCTCGATGCGTTGACGGCGACGATCTACCGCTCGTTCGACAAACACCACCACCAGGGCCACTCCCCCGAGAAGTAGTGCAAGCGCCATCGCCCGAGGCTGATCAAAAAGCTTGTCGCTGTAGATCTGCTCGGTGAGGGTGTCGTAACCGAGCAACGTGACCGCACCGAAGTCGCTTACCGCGTAGAGAAATACCAACAGCGAACCGGCCCATATGGCGTTGCGAGTCTGAGGCAACACCACAGTACGAAACACGGCCCACGGCCCACGCCCCAAAAGCCGCGCCGACTCCTCGAGGGAGGGGGCGAGCGCCGACAATCGAGCCGCCACCGGCAAGTAGACATACGGATAAGTAAATAGCGTGAGCACCAGCCACGCCCCCCGGAAACCACGCATGTCAGGCAGCGACGAAACCCCGAGCGGTGACAAGATCTCGTCAACCAACCCGCCGGAGGCAAAGCCGGCCATTAGCGCCGTGGCTCCCACAAAGCTCGGGAAAACCAGAGGCAACGGTGCCGCGAGCCGCCAAAACGCTCGGCCCGGAAGGTCGGTGCGGATCGTGAGCCACGCCAAGCCGGTACCAATCACCGACGAGCTGACCGCTACCGCAATACCGAGCCATAAGGAGTGGCGCAGTGGTTCGATCGTGCGCGACTCGAACACGACGCCACCAAGATCGGTGCCGAGGTCGACGTTGCGCCACACCACATAAGCAAAGGGGCCGACAAAAAATACTCCGATGACGGCAACGGCCGCCGCCAGGCTGTGGGGCAGCCGCACGCGGGACCCGCGGTCAGCGTTCGATACCACTCGCCCGGATCAGTTCGATCGTGCCTGAGAGACCATCGCCAAGCAACGCGTAGTCGATGGTGTCGACTGCCAAGCCCCCAAGGGGCGGCAGTCCAGCGGGGGCATCGATCCCCTCGACCAGCGGATACTCCTGAGTTTGGGCCGCGAACTCGGCTTGGGCGGCATCGCTTAGGAGCCAGACCAACAGCTGCTGGGCCGCGTCGGGCGAATCCGACGAGGCCAGTACCGCACCACCCGTGACGATCACGAGTGAGCCAACATCATCAGCGGGCAAGAAGTAGTTGATGCTCGGCACCGATGGGTCGTTCTCGAGGGCGCGAAGGTTGTAGTAGTGGTTGACGAGGCCCATGTCGATCTCGCCTCGACCGACCGCTTCGACGATGGCCGAATTTTTTGGATAATTGGGCGACTCGTTGTCGGCCATTCCGGTCAGCCATCGGGATGTCTCGGAGTCGCCGAGCTCGTTGCGCATCGCGGTTACGAAGTCCTGGAACGATCCGTTGTTGGGAGCCACCCCAACTTTGCCGGCGTATTTGGGGTCGACAAGATCAAGAACCGAAGCAGGCAGCTGGTCGGCACTCACCAGCTCGGAGTTGTAGACCACAACCCGCACCCGCCCGGTTATCCCGACCCAGGTGTTGTCGGAAGCGACGAAGCCGGGATCAACGCGTTGGGTGATGTCGGTCGCCAGCACCGCGAGTCGACCTTCGCCTGCGAGCAGGCCCAACGCTCCCGGACTTTGCGAGATGACCACATCGGCGGGGCTCTTGTCGCCTTCGGCCTGAAGCAGAAGAGCCAGTTCGGCTGAGTCTCCGTAACGAGGTTCGACCCTGATTCCGGTTTGGTCGGTGAAGTCGTTGAGCAGCGGTTGGATCAGATCTTGGGATCGGCCCGAATACAACGTGATCGTCGACTCCGATGGGGCGTTGCTACCGCAGGCTGCCGCGGCGAGCGCTATTGCTAGTGCAACCCAAACCGATCTGAACAAAGTGCGTCGCATATCTCCCAGTCCTAAAGGTGCTTGTTGGGCCCAAGACGTTGTTAGGTGCACCTAACAAGCGTTGGCGACACGGTATCGGCGCTGTTCATCAGGAGCCACCCGCAAGGAAAGAGACACTTTTCACACCGGAGTGAGTGACCGACACCTCGTCGCCGATTTGGTAACGAGGGGCACCGGTCGTACGGCTACGCACAACGGACCCATCGGCGGTTCGAACCGACGTGACCGCGTCGTGACCGTAATACTCGATCCCCATAACCCGAGCTGACCCTCCACTCGTCAAGACAACATCTTCGGGCCGGACCAAAACATCGAGATCGCCAACTCGGTGATCCTCGAGCGGCACCCTGCCAATCGCCGTCGCGGCGCAGTCGCCACGCCCTTCACCGTTGAGCACATCGGCGTCGCCGACAAACTTGGCCATCCAAGGATCGACTGGGTGAGCGTAAAGTTCTGCCGGTGGGGCGTGCTGCACGACAACGCCGTCTCGCATCACTGCCACCTCGTCGCCGAGCACAAACGCCTCGTCTTGATCGTGGGTCACGAACACCGCGGTAATGGCAAGTTCTCGCAAGAGGTGGGCAACCTCGGCGCGAACATCAGCGCGCAAATTGGTGTCGAGACTCGAAAATGGTTCGTCGAGCAGCAGCACCGATGGCTTTGGTGCAAGCGCGCGGGCCAACGCAACTCGTTGTTGTTGCCCGCCCGAAAGTGAGCCCGGCAGACGGTCGGCCAATTCTGAAACACCGACCATTTCAAGCAACGAGCCAACAACGGTACGCACCTTGTTTTGGCGGCGGCGACCCACCAACCATCCCCCGCGTTGATCGGCCGACAAACCGTAGGCAACGTTGGCGGCGACGGTGAGGTGAGGAAAGAGGGCCCAGTCCTGAAAGACCAATCCGACACTGCGATGTTCGGACACGACGTGAAGGTCCGGGCCAGCCACGAGTTTGTCGCCGATCGTGATGGTGCCCGAATCAATCGCTTGCAAACCGGCCAACGACCGCAACAAGGTGGTCTTGCCGCACCCGCTCGGGCCAAGCACCGCCAGTTGAGCTCCGGGTGCCGCTTGCAGATCGACACCGCGCAACACCGGTCCGCCATCGAGAGAGACCTCGACTGCATTGAGCGATACACCGCAGGCCGACTCGGCCGTCTTAGGCATGCTTTACAAGCTACCGCGCAGAATCACGGAGCGACCACCTCGCGTGGCTCGGCCACCACTCGGTACTCGCGTCCGGGCTTGGCCGGCAGGCCACCCGGTGCGCCACACGCAATCGACGGAACCTCGCGAGACAACCGCACATCGACGACCCAGACGCGGCCGTCGACGTCGACTTGACACTCCCAGCCTTCGCTGGTCTCCTCCACAACGACGTGTCGATCGCGGAAGTCGAAATCCCAATCATCGATCACCATCATCACCGCCCGCTCCGCTACCTGACCGGGGCCATCGGCGCCAAGCCAACCACGACAGCGATGCTCGACCGCTGAAGGTCGGCCCGTACGGTCGACAATGGCCAACATGTCGGCGAGGTCGAGTCGGCCCCACATGCGAAACCCCGGAAATGTCAGCGCAGTGGGTGCGAATCGATGCCCACCGGTGTGGCTGACGCGACGCACAGTGATGTTGGGACGAGCGGCCACGAGGTCGGCGGCGAACGGGACGCCACTCGACCCGCAACACACATCGTGGGAGCCCTGCGTGCAGACAAGAACCTCGGGTTTAACGGTTGCGATGATCCGATATTGATCGACGCTCGCGGTATCGCCGCCTATGACCGCCGCGGCAATGCGGGGAATCTCGCTCGGCGGCGCAAGGAACTCGACGCGGCTCGCGGCCGCGACCTCGTGCCCGCGGGAATGCCATACAACTCGATGTTGATCATCGTCATCAGGTACGGCAGCCAGCGCTCTGACCCGTCGGCCCTTCTCGGCCTCGAGGGTTATGGATTCGGGAACAAACGTAAACCCCTCGACCGCCCAGACCGGCTTGGGCCACGGCAACGCCACATCGATCACCACTACCTCGTCGACATGCAGGGCCGAGCCGATCGGATCGAGATCGAGCATCTCGGAATACGCGGCACATCGCATCGACTCCTCGGCGCCCGGCAAAAGGGCTGGGTCGAAACCGGCGGTGCTCACGAATCCCGCAACATTTCCGGCAGCGGATCGCGGTGCACGACGGTAACTCGTTTGGTGGCACGGGTCAGCGCGACATACAGCGAACGAATTCCCTGGGCCTCTTCTGCGGCGATGCGTTGCGGCTCAACCACGATGGCGGAGTCGACCTCGAGTCCTTTGACCAACCGCACCGGCACCACCGTCACCTGCTGATCGAGCCCATGACGGTTGGCCCCGCCCACGACCATCTCGGCATCGGCGAATATCTTGCCGATCTCGGCCACCAGCGAGTCGGGCACGATCACCGCCACGTTGCCGTCGACAACCGCCGCTACTTCGTGGCGCACCGCGTCGACCAGCCCCGCCGACAAATCGTTGACGCCAATCACGCGAGCGGGCTCGCCGTCTTGGCGAACCGGTTGAGGCGGACGCAAACCCGGGGCCGCGAACGGCAAGACCCGATTGGCCAACGTCATCGCTGGTCCCGGAATGCGATAACCGATCGAAAGTTCTCGCCGCTGCGCCGGGTGTTTCTGCGGGAGTTCGGCCAGCACGTTGTCCCAGCCGGCATTGGCCCACGCTCCAGTGGCTTGGGCAATATCGCCAACAACGGTCATCGACCCGTTGAGCGAGCGGCGGGTAATCATGCGCAACTCCATCGGCGACAGATCTTGGGCTTCGTCGATACAGATATGACCATAGGTGCGCACCGCATCTTGTTGGCGTTTGCCAGGTCGATAACCAAGCAGGGCGCGGGCCTCGTCGAGCAGTGGGACGTCGGCGAAACGCCAGATGACCGACTCGGCGTGGAGACCACGTTCTCGGTGTAGCCGCATGATCTCGTCGTCATCGAAAACGCCGTGGTTCGCCGAACGCAGCAGCGCCTTGGACCCATAAAGGTCGTTGAGCAGATGAGCGGGCGTGAGCACCGGCCACATCCATTCGAGCACCTCTCGAACGCTGTACTCGTGTTGGAGCCGGTCGCTCACCGCGCTGGTCTCAACGGGCTTGCGGGCGCTGGCGGCCAATTTCTGGAACAGCAGCTCTTCGACTACCCGCCGACCCGAGTTGTGACCACGCGAGCGGCGCCGAGCCTCCCGGATAATTTCTCGAGACTCGTCGACGGTCAGGCGAAGCCGCTGGACCCCGAAACCAATAGTGAAGTCGTGGCGAAGCGGTCGCTCGCGGTCGTCTACCGCTCGCGCCAGAACCTTCATCATGCGGAGGTCGCCCTTTATGAACGCAACCGGCTCGGAATCGAGGCGATCGATTTTGACCCGAGGGGCGAGGAGATCTCCCAAAACGGCGATCTCGACGCCCGCTTCGCCAAGCGACGGAAGAACCTGCTCGATATAGGCCAAGAACAGCCGGTTGGGTCCGATTACCAGAACACCTTGCCCCTCTAGCGGGAACCGGTGGGTGTACAGCAGATAAGCGGCGCGATGAAGCGCGACGACGGTCTTGCCGGTGCCCGGCCCGCCCTGCACCAGAAGTACTCCGTGCATCGGAGCCCGAATGATCTCGTCTTGTTCGCCTTGGATTGTTGCGACAATGTCGCCCAAACGCCCCGACCTCGACGCCTCGATTGCCGCAATGAGCGCACCCTGGCCACGAACAGTGTCGTCAGGCTGCACCGATGCCATCTCGCCGAAAAGCTCGTCGTCAATGCCAAGCAACGTTCGGCCCCGAGTCGCGAAATGACGGCGGCGTTGAATACCCATCGGCGACCGACCCGTCGCTCGGTAGAACGGCTCGGCGATGGGGGCTCGCCAGTCGACGACGATCGGGTCTTGTTCACGGTTCCAGACCCCCATTCGACCGATATAGAAACGTTCGTCGGAGTCGTCTAGATCGATGCGTCCAAACACCAGCGCCCGATCGCCCAAGTTCAGTTGGCTGAGCCGCTGCAAGGCACTTTCGACGATGCTCTCGCGTTCGTGACGGGCCTGGGTAGTACCCCCTGCCGAGGGGGCAAATCCGCTGGTGATCCGGTTGGCTCGCTCGCGCGAGTCCTCGAGACACGCGTGGGCGTAGTCGAGGTAAGCCTGTTCGGCATCAAGTTCGGGGTGACGATCAGGCATGCAACGAACAAGTCGACTTCCGGGAACGGGGCAGCCAGACATCGTATCGGCGCTCTCTCCCGGCCAGAACCTCGGTACCCTTCGCATCCATGTTCTCGGTTGGTTTGGTTCTCAGTGCTGGCGGTAGTGTCGGCGACCCGTGGCACAGCGGGGCCATCAGCGCCATCGCCGAGTCAACCGGCTGGGATGCCCGGACCGCCGATCTCATTGTCGGCACGTCGGCCGGTACGTTCACCGCCACCGCATTGCGCGCTGGCCTGTCCCCCGCCGATTGCGAGGCCCGATTCCTCGACTCGCCGCTGACCAACGTCGGCCAAGCGGTCGTCGACCGCATCGTCACGCCATACGAGCTGCCCGAAATCGAACGCTCCCTCGCTCCGTCGGGGCCCAAAATGGCGGCCCGGGCCATGTGGCCACCGTGGAAAGTCGACCCGGTCCGGCTCGCCTACGGCCTGCTTCCCGATGGAACCCGCTGCGGCGATGCCATCGCAACGCGCGTCGACGAACTGCTCCCCGATGGATGGCCGGTAACTCCAACCTGGCTCGTCGCGGTTCGTCTCGATGACGGACGCCGCATCGTCTTTGGTCGCGACGACGTGGCCGGCACCCCCGGTCAAGCCTCACAGGCCTCCTCGGCCATCCCCGCGTTCTACGCCCCCACCCAGATCGGCCCGCGCAAATATGTTGACGGTGCGGTGCACTCGTCCACCAATGCCGACCTCGCGGCGATGCTCGGGTTCGACTTGGTGATCGTCTCCTCGGTCAAGACCGCCACCCCCGATGCTCGTAGTTGGCGGCGCGACACCGAGCGGACGTGGTTCAGCACCAAACTCGATGACGAGGTCGACGCGATCCGAAGCCGCGGCACCGCCGTGGCCGTCATCGAACCCGATGCCGAGCAGCTCGAAATGTTGCAGACCGACCCCGACCAACGTCGCAGCGCGGCTTGTCGAGCGGGCCGGGCCGCCGCTCAACGAATGCTGGCCACCACCGACGGGTTGGGCATCAAGTCCATCATCGAACGAGGACTGAGCTAAACGCTCTGGCTGGTTAAGAACACCCACCGCCCGAGCTAGGCCGGTCGGGGATCGAAGGGTCGATTACTTCGATGTGCACATGCGGGTTCGAGGGTTCGGCTGTGAACTTGTCGACCTGCGACGAAAAGGGCAGGACCCGGGCGTTCGTGCCAATGAGAGTTGTGCTGGCCTCCACTCGGTCGCCTTTGGCCACCTGCAACCCTTCGAAGTGGAAAATCTTGAGCTCCCACGTTGGCTGAGCGTCGGGGTTTATCACCACAAAGTTGTCGGTGTGATCGCAATACAACGTGTAGGTGCCAGCTCGGGCGACCACCCCGCTGACCGGGGCGTAGATCGGCTCGTCTGGCGGGACCACGATGTCGGCGGCGGTACGCGACCCTGTCCCGCGGCCGCGCGTGTCGAGGGTGCGCCAATCGTCGATCCCGGTGACTTCCATCTGCCGCGAACCGTCGTGGCCTGATTCGTGGAATCCAACGGTCTCGTATCGGCTCACCGGCATGTACACAGCCATGTCGATCGCCAGCACAAACTCGGCGTAGTCGATCTGGTTGTACACCAACGGGATCGTCGTGGTCGTCGTCGTGGTCGTTGTGGTCGTACTCGTTGTAGTCGTACTCGTCGTGGTCGTGCTTGTAGTGGTCGTACTCGTCGTGGTCGTGCTGGTCGCAGTGGTGCTTGTGGCGATCGAGATCGTTGAGGGAGGCGCGTCGGTCGTTTCCGAAACAGCCGGCCGCGAGGTCGAGACCGTGGTTGCCGGCTCGTCGACTCTGGTCTCGGTTCCCACATCGAGCGTGACTGTTCCGCACGCCGCGGCCACCATCACCAATGCCGCTATCGAGGTAGGGGTGAGCGCACGACGCAACATGGCCTGCACGGTATCGGCCCGCTACGGCTTGGTCGGGTCACCGATAGCCTCAGCGTGTGCCTGGACGTTTTGACGATCATCCATTCATTCGAGCCTGTCGGGGTCAGCCTCACGACCGGGTGCCTGTTTGGTTCATGCGCCAAGCCGGCCGTTCGCTTCCCGAGTACCGAGCAATTCGAGGCACCGGCACGATCCTTGACGCCATCGCCGACCCCGACCTCTCCACCGAGATCACCCTGCAGCCGGTGCGCCGATACAACGTCGACGCGGCGATCCTCTACTCTGACATCGTCGTTCCTGCTCACGCAGTGGGGTTTGGGCTCACCGTCACTCCAGGGGTTGGACCCGAAGTAGAGAACCCGTTTCGCACCGAAGCCGACCTCGACCGTTTGCGACCGCTCGACCCCGAAGCCGACACGCCCTACGTGCTCGAGACGGTTCGGCAACTGGTGGCCGAGCTGGACCGGCCCCTGATCGGGTTCGCCGGCGCGCCGTTTACGGTCGCGTCCTATCTGGTCGAGGGTCGCCCGTCCAAAGATCACGCCACGACCAAAGCGTTGATGTTCAAAAACGAGTCGCTGTGGCACGCATTGTGCGACCGCCTGGCCGACATGGCGATCGTGTCGCTGCAATCACAAATCGATGCTGGCGCGTCGGCGATCCAACTCTTTGACTCGTGGGCCGGAGCGCTGTCCCCGGCTCAGTACCAACGCTACGTATTTCCCCATTCGGCCAAGGTCCTCGACGCCATAGAGGCCACCGGTGTTCCAAGGATCCATTTTGGGGTGACCACCGGCGAACTGCTTACCCAGATCGGTGCCGCTGGTGCCGACGTTGTGGGCGTCGACTGGCGGGTACCACTCGACGCTGCTCGCGACCGCGTTGGGCCGGGCAAGGCACTGCAAGGCAACCTCGACCCCACCGTGATGTTCGCCGGCTCCGACGCGGCGTGCGCCGCGGCGCGCGATGTGCTGGCTTCAAACAACGGGCATCCGGGCCACGTGTTCAATCTCGGTCACGGCGTAATGCCCACCACCGATCCCGACGTACTAACCGAGGTGGTGCGCACCGTGCACAACGAAGGCACCGTGCGCCAAATCGAGACCCACCGCGACCAGTGACCAATCCCGTCGTCGTGGTGGGCGGTGGCATCTCTGGACTCGCCGCGGCGCACCAACTGCACACCGACGGTCGTCATTTCGTGCTCCTCGAGGCCTCCTCGCGGTTGGGCGGCAAGGTCGATGCCGGCCCAGTCGAAGGCGCCGACCTTGCCTTCCCTGTGGATAAGGCGGCCGATGGGTTCTTGGCCCGTCAGCCCGAAGTCATCGACTTGTGCACCGAACTTGGTCTGGCTGATTCGCTGGTCAGCCCCAGCGGCGCTCGGGCCTTCATTTGGAGCAACGAAGCGTTGCACCCTATTCCGACTCCTTCGGTGTTGGGTGTGCCGTTCGAGGTAGATGCCGTGCAAACGAGCGGTCTCATCTCCGAGGCCGGAGCTCGCGAATTTGCTTCGCTGATCGACCAAGTCGCCGAACCCCTCGTGGGCGACGCGTCGGTCGGATCGGTGCTGCGCCCGAGGGTTGGCGACGAAATTTTCGAGCGGTTGATCGACCCTCTACTGGGTGGCATCAATGCCGGCAACGCCGATGAGCTGAGTATCGAGGCCGGAGCGGCCCAACTCGCGGCCGCCGCTCGCGCCGGTGGCTCACTGGGCAATGCCCTGAGGACCCAAGTGACCGCGTCGCAAGCCGCGGCAGGCGGACCGGTTTTCAATGGACTGCGAGGAGGCAACCTGCGGTTGATTGATGCTTTGGAGTCCGAATTCGGCGAACAGATCCGCACCGACCACCCGGCAACGGCCATAGAACGCGAAGGCGCCCATTGGCTGGTTAGGACACCGTCGGGCAACGTGCGAGCCGACAGCGTCATTCTTGCGAGTCCCGCCCCGGTCACCGCCCAGCTACTCCACGGCCATGCGCCGTTCGCCGCCGAAACACTTGCGACCCTCGCTTACGGCGACGCGGTTCTCGTCACTTTCGTGATCGACAAGGACCAGATCGACAATCCGCTCGACGGTTCTGGCTTTCTTGTCCCGCGTTCTGAGGGTTTGTTGATGACAGCTTGCTCTTGGACATCATCCAAGTGGGATCACTACAACGACCACACCCACGCCATCTTGCGGGTATCAGCCGGACGCCGCGACGACCAGCGGTGGCTCGATCTCGATCCTGACCAAATCGTGCGACAGCTACAAACCGAGTTGACCGCCACGATCGGCCTCCGCGGAACCCCCGCAACCAGGGTCACACCCTGGCGTCAATCACTGCCTCAATACCGTCCAGGCCATCTCGACCGTTGCCAAGCAATCGATGCCTCGCTCGCCAATCAGGCTCCAGGCCTGGTCGTAACCGGAGCGCAGATGCGCGGGCTTGGGCTACCGGCATGTGTGCGTCAAGGTCGCGACGCGGCGGCCAATCTATCGACGTCGTGACATCGGTCATATCGGTGCGGTTCGCGTGCCTCGATGACCTACGATTTTTGAGCTGAACGGCGTCGGTGATCGCCGAGCCCCCTGCCCACGGCCGACGAGTCGTGCGAACGATCACCATATAAACGTCATACGCGGGCCTCGCCCGAGGAGGCAGCACCCTCTCATGAAAACACGAATCCGAATTATTGCGCTCGCGCTCGTCGCGCTCACCCTTTCGTCAGCCTGCACCGTCGAAGAAATTCAGTTCTACCTCGACGCCACCGACGAAGTCCGCGACGTAATGAGCGCCGACGACCTCTTGCGGCTACGCAACTGTGAGTCGACCGACAATTACCAGGCGATCTCGCCGTCGGGCAAGTACCGCGGCGCGTACCAGTTCGACCAGACCACTTGGGACGCCGTGGCCGGCCGTCACTTCGAGTGGTTGATCGGGATCGACCCGATCGATGCCGAGCCTTGGTGGCAAGACGCCATGACCCGTGCCCTGTGGAGCGAACGTGGACGTCAGCCGTGGCCGGTCTGCGGCAAGAAGGTCTGAGATTTTGGTGCCGCGCCCTTTTGAGCCCGGCCAATGTGGGAGTCTGACCGCCGTGTCCGACGAACCTTCGCGCCGCATCCCGGAAACCGCGGTTGTCCGAGCCGACCCGACCGGCGAAATCTTGATGCCCCTCGTCGCCATCGACACCGGGCCCGCGGTCGAGTGGGCGGCTGCCGCTACTGCTGATCAGGTCCGTCCACCATCGTTGGTGGACGATAGCCCGACCCACCTCAACGTGACCCGCTCGTTCTGCTTTGCCGATTTGAGCGGTTTCACCGCGTTCACCCGCGATCACGGACCCCACGCGGCGGTACGCCAGCTCGGAGAGTTCCGCCGGGTCACGCGCAATATCGCCGCCAAGCGGGGCGTTCGGGTCGCCAAGTGGCTGGGCGACGGCGTGATGGTCGTGGGTACCGAGCCGAGCCCTACCATTGCCTTCGGCGCCCACTTGGTGGATCACTTCTCCGATAGCCCGATAGACGTTCGGGTCGGACTCGCCACCGGCACTGCGTTGTTGTTCGAAGGCGACGACTACATAGGCGAGCCGGTCAATCTTGCGGCCAAGCTCTGCGCCGCTGCTCAGCCAGGCGAAATGCTCGCCGTCGGCGACGTTGCCGATCTTCCTCGGTGGGTGCAAACCAAGGGTGACGTGTCGGTTCGCATCAAGGGGGTCGGGGCAGTCGGTGGCGTTCACCGACTTGTGGTTGGCCCATGATCCGTCGACGGTTCAGCGCCGTCGGTGCTGGGGTGCTAATTGCCGCGGCTCTCCCCCCTTGGGGATGGTGGCCTTTGGGACTCGCAGGCATTGCCTTGTGGTTCCAACTGATCGAGTCGCTCGATGCGCGGGCCCGATTCACCACTTCGTCGCTCGTTGGTTTGGCATGGTCGACGCCCGCGACTTTATGGATGGTCGATCTCACCGCCCCGGGCTGGCCCGTTACCCTCTTGGTCTTTTCAATCTTCATGGGACTAGTAGGACTCGCCACTCCAGCCGATGGCCGACTGCGTCCGTTGGCGTTCACCGCGGCGATCGTCCTGGTCGAACTCATTCGCTGGAACTACCCGTTCGGCGGCACTCCGATCGCCACCTACGCAATGACCGGCGTGGCCACTCCGTTTGCGATGTCGGCCCGCCTTTTCGGATCACCGGTCCTGGCCGCGATGGTCGTGGTTGGCGGCCTGGGCACCAATTTCGCCAGTCGGCGCGAGTGGCGACCGGCCACCATGGCATTGCTCGTGCTCGTCGCAGCAACCATCGGAGGCCATCTTGGCGGTGCCGCCGTCTCAACCGTCGGGTCGATCGACATTGCAGTGGTACAAGGCGGCGGGCCGCAAAATACCCGCGCCGACATCTGCCACACTCGCTCGGTGTTCGAGCGCCACATGGCGGCCACGGCCACGATTGACCGACCAGTCGACCTAGTGCTGTGGCCCGAGGACGTCGTGCATCCGGCCTCGGATTCGGCCACCACGCCCAGCCGCTGCGACGCGCCCCTGCTCGGCATCACCGAGGCCACCGATCGTCTCACCCAACTGGCGGCCGATGTTGACGCGGTCGTAGTGAGCGGTTGGTTCCGTATCGCCGATGACGGACTGGCCAACACCAACTTCTCGATCGCCCAGTCACCCGATGGTGAGGTCACCGACCGCTACGACAAGGTTCGTCTCGTACCGTTCGGCGAGTTCGTGCCACTTCGCTCGCTAATCGAATCGTTCAGCAGCGAACTCCCGGGACGCGACGTCCGGCCCGGGAACGGCGATGCCGTCCTCGACACGCCGCTCGGGCCGCTCGGCATATCGATTTCGTGGGAAGTGTTCTTCGATCATCGAGCCCGTGATGCCATCGGCAACGGCGGACAAGTCCTGCTGAACCCCACCAACGGCTCGAGTTATTGGCTAACCATCGTGCAAAGTCAGCAGGTCGCATCGAGTCGCCTGCGGGCGATCGAAACCGATCGCTGGGTGCTTCAGGCCGCGCCAACAGGATTCTCGGCGGTGGTCAGCCCCGATGGCACCGTCCGCGACCGCACCGGCGTCTCGGAACAACGAGTGCTGTACGACACCATCGACCTGCGCCAAGGCCGCACTCTTGCGGTGGCGTGGGGCGCGTGGCCGACCCTGCTGACATCACTCGCCATTTTGGCCGGGGTGTGGATCGGGCCCGAGATCAAACGTCGACGGTCAACGTAATCGGGCCGTCGTTTACCAACTCGACGGCCATATCGGTACGAAAGCGGCCGGTAGCCACTTGAGCCCCCGCCGATCTCAGCGCCGCAACCACCGCGTCCACCAGCGGTTCGGCCTGTTCGGGGCGAGCAGCCGCACTGTAACCGGGACGACGACCCTTGCCGGTATCGCCATAGATCGTGAACTGACTGACAACGAGCACCGATCTCGACGTGTCGGCCACCGAGAGGTTCATAACCCCGTCAGCATCATCAAAGATGCGAAGGTTCCAGATCTTGTCGGCCAGCTTTAGCGCCCGAGACTCAGTGTCGTCGTGGGTGACCCCGACCAAGGCCAACACGCCCGGGCCGATCTCGCCGGTGACTTCGGGACCTTCTGGACCTTCGACGGTTACCGACGCCCGCGTGACTCGCTGCAAAATAGCTCGCATGGGCGCAATCTAGGTGGTGAGACCCTCGTCACGTAAACGGAGGGTTGACGGCGTTCGCGAGGCATCCTTGTCGTGGCAATTTTTGACCCCGCCGCGCTTACTTGGGAGCCTTGATCCTCATGTCCATCACGCCTCCCGCCGAAGACGCCGCGCTTCGCATCGCTCTTCTCACCTACCGAGGCAAACCCCACGTTGGCGGCCAGGGCGTCTACATCCGGCACCTGAGCAAAGCACTCGTCGATCTCGGACACCATGTCGAGGTCCTGGGTGGGCAGCCTTACCCAATTCTCGATGATCGAGTTCCTCTGGTTGAGTTGCCCAGCCTCGATATCTGGGCCGACCCTCACCCCATGCGCAAACCCCGCCTGTGGGAGTGGAAGGACTGGACCGACATGGTCGAGCACGTATCGTTCTCGACCGGCACGTTCTCCGAACCGCTGGCTTTCAGCCTCAGAGCCTGGCGCCACCTGCGAACCCGACGAGACGAGTTCGATCTGATCCAGGACAACCAAACGTTGGGTTGGGGGATCCTCAAGCTCCACCAAGAGGGCTGGCCGATTCTCGAGACGATCCATCACCCCATCACGGTCGATCGCAAACTCGAACTCGAACACGCCCGCAACCCGTGGGAGAAATTCGGCAAGCGTCGGTGGTACGCGTTTACCAAGATGCAGACCCAAGTGGCCCAGCGCATGCCCCGAATCATGTCGGTATCAGAGTCATCCAAGGGTGACATTGCCAACGACCACGGAGTCGACGCCGACAAGATTCATGTCGTTCCGGTTGGCGTCGACCCCGAATTGTTCCTCCCGGTCACCAGCGTCGAACGCCGGCCCGGTCACTTGGTCACAACGGCCAGCGCCGATGTTGCCATGAAGGGGCTCAAATATCTTCTCGAGGCGGTCGCCAAACTTCGAACCGAACGCCACATGGAACTCACCATCATCGGCAAACGTCGCCCCGACTCCCACGCCAGCCAAACCATGACCGCGCTCGGGCTGGACGACTGCGTGAACTTCGTTTCGGGGGTTCCCGACGAACGGATTGTCGAGCTTTACAGCGAAGCCGAACTGGCAGTCGTGCCCTCGCTGTACGAGGGGTTTTCGCTGCCCGCCATCGAGGCAATGTCTTGTGGGGTGCCCCTCGTCGCAACCACCGGTGGGGCGCTGCCCGAAGTTGCCGGAACCCACGGCGAAACTTGCTTTCTCACCGAACCCGGCAACAGCGACGCTCTAGCGGCAACGATCCGAGAAGCGCTCGAGAACCCCGAACTTCGTTCCAAAGTTGGGGCCCAGGGCCGCGAACGGGTAAAGAATCAGTGGTCTTGGCGCCACACTGCTTTGCGCACGGTTGAGCAGTACCGAGCAGTGCTGGACGAACACGCAGCCAAGGAAGCCCGCTGATGCTCACCGTCAACTACGACAAGTTCCAACTCCGGGCCGGCGACTTGCTGCTCGACCTCGGCTGCGGGTTCGGCCGCCACACTTACGAAGCGCTGGTGCGTGGTGCTCATGTTGTTAGCTGCGACATGGCGTTGCCAGAACTCGAAGCGATACGTGACACCGCTCCGATGCTCATTAAAGACGGTCTCTTCGATGGCCAATTGATGCACACTCAGGTGCAAGGCGATGGCACCCGCCTGCCTTTCGCCGACAACACGTTCGACAAAGTCATCGCTTCGGAAGTTCTCGAGCACGTTCCTGACGACATCGCGGCCTACGACGAGTTCATGCGGATCCTCAAGCCCGGTGGCACGATTGCCGTTACGGTGCCGGCGACCATGCCCGAAAAGATCTGCTGGAAACTCAGCTCCGATTATCACGCTCCGGCGGCCGTCGGCGGGCACGTGCGGATTTACACCGAGACCGAAGTGCGACAAAAACTCGCCGGTGCCGGTTTCGACAAGGGCTTGTCCTACCGCTCCCACGCTCTGCATTCGCCTTACTGGTGGCTTCGATGTGCGGTAGGAGTCAACAACGAGATCGACGATAATTGGTCGGTCAAGACCTACCACAAGCTTCTGGAGTGGGACATCGTCAAGAAACCCTGGCTCACCCGCACCGCCGAAAAGGCCCTCAACCCGGTGCTCGGCAAAAGCCTCGTCGTTCACGCCCACAAGTCGCCCCTGCGTGGCCAACGCCCGTCGCGCACTGGAGCTGCCGCCAATGTTGCCTGACGTTCCAGGGATCCTCAGCGCCCAACAGATCGAAGCCACCGCCGCTCACATCGCCGACTGGCAACTTCCGTCAGGGATGATCCCTTGGTTCCCCGGAGGCCACGCCGACCCGTGGAACCACATCGAAGCAGCCATGGCCCTCGCCATCGGCGGTTTTCGCACCGAGGCCGAAGCGGGCTACCAGTGGCTCGTTGACCAACAGCGCAACGACGGCTCCTGGCACCAGTACTACCTGGAGCACGAAGTCGAACAAGACAAGCTTGATGCCAATGTCATTGCCTACATCGCCGCTGGTACCTGGCACCACTTTTTGCTCTACCGCGATCAGGGGTTCCTCGAAACACTGTGGCCAGTTGTCGACCGCGCCATCGAGTTCGTGCTCGCACTTCAGCAACCTCGTGGAGAGATTCTTTGGGCTCGCCACGCCGACGGCACTCCTTGGTCGTTCGCGCTGCTCACCGGTTCGTCGTCGATTGCTCACTCGCTTCGGTGCGCCATCGCCATTGCCCAAGAACTCGGTCAAGAACGCCCTGCGTGGGAACTCTCGTTGGGACAGCTGGCCCACGCTATTCGTCACGAGCGCGACGCTGCCTTCTCGCCCAAGCACCGTTGGGCTATGGATTGGTACTACCCGGTATTGGCCGGGGTGATCTCCGGGCCCGCCGGACAACAACATCTGGCCGAACGATTCGACGTCTTCATGCTCGAAGACAAGGGCATTCGCTGTGTGAGCGATCGACCGTGGGTTACCGCGGCCGAGACCTGCGAGTGCGCTCTTGCCCATCTCGGGGTTGGCCAACGCAGCATTGCTCTAGACCTGTTCGCCGCGGCCCAGGAACTACGCGAACCCGACGGCCGCTACATCACCGGACTGGTCCACCCCGAAGGCATCATATTCCCAACCGACGAACGGTCGACTTACAGCGCGGCCGCGGTTGTCTTGACCGCGGAAGCGATCGCCGGATCCAGCCCCGCGGCCCGCCTCTTCGCCGACCACACGTTCTTGCCACCGATCATCGACATCGACCCGGTCGACATCGACGTGTCGGTACGGGACTAGCCCCCAACGCCAATATCAGCCCGAGGCTCCCACGGGGTCGGAAGAAGCTGGACCACCGCCCAAGACCCGTCGTCGAGCTGGCGGATCGAGCTTGGCCTCGGCAACGTACGCGCAAGAACCCTTGCATCATCGCGAGTTGCGGCCCTAGCCAAGATCTTTGTTCGATACGTCACTTTTTTCCTGTCTTCCGCCAAGAAGTCGGCGACACGTCTCATGCCGTCGTTCGATGACTTCAACGGAACATCTGACGCACCAATTGACCAAGACGATTCCTCGGGCCTATCGGCGAGGGCATGAGGCTCTAGCGCCGTGGGCCTCACGCCCTATCCGGCAGCGACCAATGGCTTCGTTGTGACAGCCAGCTGACGTTACTGAGAGTTGCCGCACGAGCGATGCACCACATGAGCATCAAGGTTCGCCCACCACTCGTGCCACGCCCGTGCCGACCAATCAGAGAACGAAAGGTCCGTTTCGGCGCCGATCGCGTACAAGTCCCCGTCGAAACATCGTTCTAGCAACAAACGGGCCCGACTGACGTGGTACCGCGAGGTAACCATCACCATCGATTCCCATCCCCGCTCAGAAGCAAGGCTCGCAATCTCGTGGGCCTCGCCGATAGTTGTGTCCGGATCAGGGTTGGGGCACAGCACCTCAAATGCCTGAGGCTGCGAACACAGCGCGTTTGCTTCGGGCCAACCATTCAGCGCGCCGTTTGGGATCACCAAAACCGCCGCCGCTCGGTCGCGCATCAAGCCGAGCGCCGCCTCGAGACGTTCGCCACGGCCTCCTACAAACAAGACCACGGCATCGCTTTGCGGAGCACTCGAAGCATCCCCTGAAGATGGGGTTACCACCCAACGCAATCCCGTGATCGCAACGACCAACAAGATCAGGAGCACACCCGTGGCGACTCGTCGACGTAAATGATCGGTTGATCCAACAAGACCTCTCACGATGACCCTCTCGATACTGGATAGCGATACTGGATAGAGGTACTAGATCCCGGTCCCGATCCTCACGAGTTGACGTAGCGAACCGGTGGCGCCTACTTCCTCGAACGCGCCCGAGTCGAGGGCCCGGCAATAGATCTCGAAAGGCGGACGGCCCCCGTCGGCGGGGTCGGGAAATACGTCGTGGATAAGCAGTGTTGCGCCCACAACAAGGTGAGGTACCCAAATCTCGTAGTCACGATGGGCTGGGTCGTGTCCATGGCCGCCGTCGATGAACAGCAGGGCGAGTGGCGTGTCCCATACTCGGCCAACGGTCGGCGAGTCCCCGACGATGGCCACTACTGCGTCCTCGAGTCCGGCGTCGTGAATGACTCGTCGAAAGTGGGGCAGGGTGTCGATCTTTTGCGTTGCCGGGTCGACGAGGTCCGGTTCGTGGTGTTCCCAGCCGGCTTGGTTCTCTTCGCTTCCTCGATGATGGTCGAGGCCAAACAGAACCCGGCCCCGTTGTTGGGCCGCGGCGCCCAAGTAGACGGCAGACTTGCCGCAATAACTCCCGACCTCGAGGTAAGCGCCGTCAACGGCTACCGATAGAGCGGCTTGGTAGAGCGCGAGGCCCTCGTCGGGGGGCATGAATCCGCGGGCACCCTCGGCGAAGGCCCGCAGTTCGGGGTTCACGACGCTTAGCTTTCTTCCATGGCCGGGGCCACAACTGTTGCTGTTGGCGTGTGCCACATCAAACGATCGAGAACCACGTACTTGAACACCCAAACAATGCCGTAGGAACTGACATTCGTGGCCATCAGCAGAAGCGTCGAGTCGGTGACCTGCTCGGCGATGGCGACCATGCTCAAAGCAAAAATCAGCCCGGCAAGGGTCATTGCCCAGAAGGGGAGTACCTCGGCCTTCATCGAATCTGGGCCTGACTGCTGCCACACCCATCGGCGGCTCAGAAAGTAGGCCGGGATCGCCGAAGTTACCGCGGCGATGAACGTCGACACCACCGGACGAAGGGAAAGCACTTCGAGGCACAAGACAAATACTGCTTGGCCGTTGATGACGTTGATGACCGAAACGCCGCAATAACGCATGATCTTCGCGCCGTGGGTCTCGATGAAACCCGCCGAGGGCTGGCGATGGTTTGTCACGGAGGTTGAGGCTACTGGCATCACATACCTTGTCGGCTTGAGGGGACCGCGAGTTGACGTTGGCCCGTGCCAAGAAAATTCAGGTTCATGCGGCATCATGTACGGATGCAACACCAGGTTGATGCCCTCATCGCGCTGCTCGATTTAGAAGCGATCGAGGTCAATATCTTTCGCGGTGTCAACCCCGACGAGGATCGTCAGCGGATTTTCGGTGGTCAAGTCGCAGGGCAAGCCCTGGTGGCCGCGGCCCGCACCGTCGAACCCGACCGTGCCGTGCACTCACTGCACGCCTACTTCTTGCGGCCCGGGGATCCGAGCATCCCGGTTTTGTACGAAGTGGACCGGATGCGTGACGGCCGGTCGTTCACAACCCGTCGGGTTGTTGCCATCCAGCATGGTCGGCCAATTTTCAACCTGTCGGCATCATTTCACGTTGCCGAACCGGGCCATCACCATCTCGACGCGATGCCCGATGCCCCAGATCCCGATACCTTGCCCACCCGAGCCGAACGTTTTGCGGCGGCGGGCGTAACCGACCCAGCAGCCGACGGCGCCCTCGATCTTCGTTGGGTTACCAACGATCCGTTCAACAGAAGCGCTCCCCTGCCTCCAAACCAGCAGGTGTGGTTCAAGGCCAAGGGCAGAGTCCCCGATGATCAGGTTCTCCACACATGCCTGCTCACCTACGCCTCCGACATGACCCTTCTGGACACCACGCTGTTGCCCCACGCAACCGGCTCGGCCGACCCCGACGTGATGATGGCCAGCCTCGATCATGCCATGTGGTTCCACGGCCCCTTCCGAGCTGACGAATGGCTTCTATACGATCAGCACACCCCAGCAGCGACCGGTGCTCGGGGCTTGGCCACCGGGCGAGTTTTCACCCACGACGGGCTGCTCATCGCCAGCGTGGTGCAAGAAGGACTCATTCGCCGGGTCCAGCAATAATGCGCACAATCGCACTCTTGTCGGGGCTTGCCCTGCTTGGTGCGGCTTGCGCGTCCGACGGGGCCGCCCCGATCATTGCTCACACAACAGTTCCCTCAGTTACCACTGTTTCCACCCCGCCACCCCCACCGACCTCGACAACGCCGCCCCCTTCGAGCACTCAACCCGCCACAACCACCGCTGTTGTACCCAACGGCGATCTCGCCGCGGTCGAGATCTCGACACTCGAGTTGACCAGCCTCAGCGAACCAATCGCCACTGCTACGGCTCCGAACGGAGAGTGGTGGATTGCCCAACGCGGCGGCACGATCGTCGTCGTCGATCCCAACAGCGGGGCGGTTGGCGACACTGTGCTCGATATCAGCGAGCGCACCGAGGCGAATGGCGAGCGAGGATTGCTGGGAATGGCCGTCGACTCGACCGCGTTGTACCTCAACTACACCGACCTCGCCGGAGATACCCACATCGACCAGTGGGAACTCGACTCCGCGGGACGGCCCTCGACTCGCACGGAGCTGCTGTTCATCGAACAGCCCTATAGCAACCACAACGGCGGCGGGCTGGCCATCGGCCCCGACGGGTTTCTCTACGTCGGGGTCGGCGACGGCGGCAAGGCCGGTGACCCCCATGGCGCCGGGCAGGACCCAACCCAACTCCTCGGGTCGATTCTGAGGATCAACCCCAGTTCGTCGGCCGGAACCGAATACTCGATCCCGGCCGACAATCCCTACGCCGACGGAGTCGATGGTCGACCCGAGATCTTCATGATCGGCGCCCGCAACCCCTGGCGGCTGTCATTTGACCCGCAAACCAACGATCTGTGGATCGCCGACGTTGGCCAGAACATGGTCGAGGAAGTCGATCTGCTTCTCGGGGCAAACGGATGGGGACTGGGAGCAAACCTCGGATGGAAGCTCCGCGAGGGATCAACCCCCTACACCGGCGAACGGCCCGAGAACAACGTCGATCCGGTCTACGAGTACCCCCACGAAGGGACCCTGTCCGGGTGCAGCGTTACCGGCGGATTCGTTTACCGCGGCGCCGCGATCCCCGAACTGGTTGGGGCCTACGTCTTCGGCGACTTCTGTACCAGTCGTGTTTGGGCCATATCGATAACCACCGGCGAAGTGCTGTTTCGCGATCTTGGGACAGACGTTCCTGGTGGGCAGCTCGCGAGTTTCGGTCTGGACCCCGATGGCGAGATCGTCGCTTTGTCACTCGCCGGACCAGTTTCTCGCATCGTGGCACGATGAGCGGCCGGCGAATCGCCGCCGCAACCGTCGCTCTGGCCATATCGGTGGCCGCTGGTTGTTCTACCGACGGCTCACCAGTACCGGACCAGGCCTTGCCACCAACTACCACCACGTTCGTGCCGACAACAGCAGTCGCGCCGACAACGGCAGCGCCGACCACCACGGTCGACCCCACCCCTATCGATGGGGCCCTTTCTCCTGACGGGCGTCGATATCCGGGCACGCCGATTCGTGCCGTGGCCGCCGCGCTGCGACTCGCCGAAGTCGAAAACCAGCTCCGAGTCCTCGACCCCTCTGGCACAGATCCCGAATTTGCCGAGCTTGCTCACGAACAGCAAATGCTTTACCGCACAATCGGCCGTAACCCCGATTGGTTCGAACAGGTGCGATCCACAGTACCCGAGTCGGTTCGACCATTTGTCGAGCTACAACTCGCCGGTCGTCGATCCATCGCGGCAATTCCATCCGGCGATCCGCCCACCAACGTTCCGGCGTGGGAGATCATCGAACCTCTCGGCGCCGAGGAGCTCCTCGGGTTGTATCGCACGGCCGCCGACGACACCGGCATTGATTGGCCCTACCTCGCGGCGATCAACCTGCTCGAGACCGGTTTCGGCCGCATTGACGGAGTTTCAACAGCCGGTGCCCAAGGTCCGATGCAGTTCTTGGCGACAACCTGGGAAGAAGTCAGCAACGGCGACATCAACGATCCTCACGACGCGATCCCCGCCGCCGCGGCCTACCTGGTTCGACGGGGCGGACCAGACAATATGGAGAAGGCGTTGTGGGGCTACAACAACTCTGATGCCTACGTTGCGTCGGTTACGGCCTACGCCGACTTGTTCCGATCCGACATCACCAGTTTCTACGCGGCCCACGCTTGGGAGATCCACTATTCGAGCGCGGTGGGCGATCTTTGGTTCCCGGTTGGCTACCTCGAACAAGAGGCTCGCCCCGCGGTCCAGTACCTCCTCGACTCTCCATGGTCCGCGCCTCCACCAACCGACAACCAATAGCGTGACGACATGGTCGAGATATTCGTAGCCACCGAAACCACCGATGAACTGTGCGAGGCCATGGACCGACTCGTACCTCAACTGTCGCGGTCCAACCCTCCGCCAAGTCGCGAAGAGCTTGATCGGTTGGTTCGCTCCCAAGCGTCGACGTTGTTCATGGCCCGCGACGAAACCGGGATTCTCGGCACCCTGACCTTGGCGATGTTCGAGATTCCGACCGGAATTCGAGCCTGGATCGAAGACGTAATCGTCGACGACGATGCCCGGGGCAAAGGCGTCGGGCGGAGCTTGAGCGAGGCCGCGATTTCCCACGCCTTCTCGGCCGGCGCCATCACCGTAGACCTCACCTCGCGACCGTCACGCGAAGCCGCCAATCGGCTTTACCAACGAATCGGTTTCGTGGCCCGAGAAACCAACGTGTACCGCTTCAACAAAGCCGAGATCGCCGACTCGTAAATTTGGGTCATATCTTGCGCTGAGTAAAGAAATTGTTAACTATGTCAGTTTGATGACAGACTCAGCCACTGGCCCATGCCTACAATGACGTCGTGGGTTGGTTGCGCCTCACCCCCGGAGGCGACAGCTAGGAGACTTCTGGTGGAAACTAAAACAACTAATCGTGGTTACCTGTTGGCCAACAACGTCGATCGTGACGAAGCCGACCGTTTACGTAACGAAAACCCCGGTGCGGTCACAAGCCGCAACGCCGACGGCACCTACCGAGTCACGCGAGGACGCTGAATCTTCCGCTGCCGATAACGTGTCGGCGTGACCGAGTCATCGTCAACTCCTGGGAATCTGCGGTGGGACCGCGACCTCCCGTCACTACGTAGCCCCATAGTTCTCGCCGCCTTCGAAGGGTGGAACGATGCCGGCGACGCCGCAACCATCGCCGCCAACCACCTCGCCGAACGATTCGACGCCGTCGCCCTCGCCGATATCGACCCCGAGCCGTACTACGACTTCAGCACGACGCGACCACTTGTACATCTAGACGACGAGCGCAACCGATCGTTGACCTGGCCGTCCAACCAAATCTCGTGCGCCCGCATTGCCGCTAGTCCCCACGATCTGGTGATCGTGGTCGGTCTCGAACCGCAGTTGCGATGGCGAAGTTTCTGCGAACAGGTACTGGCGGTGGCCAGCGCCGTCGACGCCTCGAGGGTCATCACCCTTGGCGCCCTGCTCGCCGACGTTCCTCACAGCCGCCCTGTCGAGGTATATGGCGCAACCGACGACCCCGAACTCATGGCCCAACTAGACCTGAGCTCTTCTAGTTACGAAGGACCGACCGGCATCGTCGGGGTGTTGTCAACCGCCGCGGCCCAGGCCGGATTCTCGACCGCGTCTTTTTGGGCCGCCGTTCCGTCCTATGTTCCCGGGGCGCCATCGCCCAAAGCCGCTTTGGCTCTGGTCCATCACGTTTGCGAGACGATTGGCACCTCGGTCTATGTAACCGATCTCGAAATTGCCGCCGCGGCCTACGAGCGCCAAGTAGACGAGTTGGTCGCCGAAGACGAAGAAACATCGGCCTACATCGTCGACCTCGAAGAACAATGGGACCACGAGGAAGACATCAACAACAATCCCGATCTGTTGGTGGCCGAAGTCGAAGAATTCCTGCGCGACGTCGAGTGACGGCCGATCTCAAACGTCGAGGGTTGATTCGATCCATTCGACCACCGAGTCGACCAACTCCATGCCGACCGGCTCGTTGAATACTTCGTGACCAAGCTCGGGATAGACGACGCGAGTTGCGCCGGGCGCATTCTCGAACGGTTCCGACGCCCACGGCGGAACGATCTTGTCGCGCCCTCCGTGCAGGGCCAATACCGCCAGCCCGAGGCTGTTGACCGCGGCATTTGCTTTCGCCATCGCACCCTGCGTTTCGAGCGCTAGAGAAATCGTCATGAATCCGCTGCGCAGCGGATCGGTCAGGAATTTCTCGCCCACCGTGACGTCCTCGGCAAATACCGTGGCATCAAAGTCGTCGACTACCTCGAAGCGCGGCGCGACCTTGCGAATGAAGCGTCCAACGAACGACATGATCTTGTCTTTGGTGCGCAGATCTACACCCAGCGCGGGACCGCTGACGACAACGGCATCGGGCTTGGGTCGATCACTCGCACAATAGGTGGTGGCCATCAGGCCCCCGAGTGAATGCCCAATAAGCACAACCGGCAGATCCAAGGTGCGTAGCTCGGCGAGTTGGTCCTCGATGTCGTCGAGGTATTCGTCCCACGAGTCGACGTGGGCCCGAACGCCGCCGCTCTCGCCGCAACCACGATTATCGATCGAAACCACGTCGAAACCGGCCGCCGCTAGGCGATCGCCGACGCGTTCATAACGCCCACAGTGTTCGCCCAACCCGTGGATCAGGAGTACCGAAGCGCGAGCGACACCACTGGGCTGCCAGCGCCGCCGCAACTGAATTAGGCCGTCGCGGGTGGTCCCACGATCGATGATTGCCGTCATAGTGATCTCCGTCAGTGGTCTGGGTCGCCGCGCCATGGTGGCACTCGAGGGGCGTCGAAAAGAACAGGGACATCTTCGCCTCTGATGGCGCGAAAAGCGTGCTCGGCCCACAAATCCGCCCCGGCGGTTTCCAGTGGCAGGTTGTCTTCGGCAAAGAAGCCAACATCGGTGCACTCCAGGGGATGAGGTTTGAGCGCACCGCCGGTCATACGGCAATGAAATACCAATGAGACCAAGGGAATTCGGGTGAACCCTCGCCGCTGGCCGTCGAGAACCGCTATGGGACGAACGACCTCACAATCAATGCCGGCCTCTTCCTTGACCTCTTTGACCACTACCTCCGCGGGCGAGTAACCCACATCGGCCCATCCGGTTGGGTAGAGCCAGACACCCGAATCGGCCCGTTGAATCATCAACAGTTCGCCGTTGTCGTTGCCGACAACCGCACCCACAGTGATCTTCGGGGTCACGTAGCCCTTTACTCCGTGGCCAACAGTGTCGAGCCACTCAATTACCTGCTGGTTCGGCTCAAGTCCACCAACCACGTGCGATCGAATATCGGCGGCAATCTGGAGCACTTCTTCAAACCGTTCTCGTTCGTAGAGATTCTCGGTGAATCCGAGACCAGTTCGGGCCGTGGCCGACAACGCCTCGGCCCAGCGCAACAATTCTCGCTCGGTCGCGGGCTTGTCGGTCACACCGCCACCCTACGCATCGGCGCCGATAGCGGACAGCACGGCCAACTCGATCTCGGCGAGATAGCCGTCATCAGTAATCTTCTCGCCGCGAGGACCGCGGACGTAGAACGTGTCGACGACGTCGTCACCGAGGGTCTGGACCTTGGCCCGGTCGATGTTGAGATCGAGTTCCATGAACGCTCGCGTGACTCGGTAAAGGAAACCGATCGAGTCGGGCCCGTGCACCTCCAAGACCGTCGATCCCGAAGAGATGTCGTTGTCGACAAGGACTTCCGGAGTGGTTGGTCGAGCGGTCGTGACCCGCTGAAAGCGGTAAACCTTGGCCCGACGAAGCAATCGAGCGGTGATGGCCAACTCGCGCCGAAGGGCCCGTTCGATGTCGTGGACAACTTCTTCAGGCCGCTCGTGCAAACCAACCCCACCGGCGACGCGAACCTCTTGGATCGCCATCTCGCCGACCGTGGCCAGGTTGGCTTCGAGGATCTCGACACCGTGCAGCGCCAGCGCACCGGCGACGCGGCTGAACACGCCGGGGCGGTCAACGGTGCTGACGCGGACGATGTTGTCGACGATGGTGACGATGTGCTCGCCGTGATCGGCCAGTTCGACCAAGTCGACGCTGGGGAAGGCAACCTGTACCGGGACCGCCGAACCGCCCCGCTGGAAATAGTTGACGGTTCGCTCGGTCAAGTCGCGAACAAGCTCGGCCTTCCACGAGTTCCAGGCCGACGGACTGGTCGCGATGGAGTCGGCTTCGGTCAAGGCCGCAAGGAGTTCGACAGTGCCGACCGAGCCAGCCTTCTCGGCAACAAGGCTAACGGTGCCTTCGTCTTCGAGATCGCGTCGGCTCGCAACGTCGGGAAGCAACAGGTGGTGCTCGACGAGGGCTTCGAGGACCTCGACATCCTCGACCGGGTAGCCCATGCGCAGTCCAATGCGGCGCACCAACTCGATGCCAACAACGCTGTGATCGCCCGGGTAGCCCTTGCCTATGTCGTGCAACAACGCTCCCAGCACCAACAAGTCGGGTCGCTCGACCCGCTCGACCAGTTCGGCCGCCTCGGCGGCGGCTTCTAGGAGGTGACGGTCGACAGTGAAGCGGTGGTAAGCGTTGCGTTGTGGACGACTGCGATTGGGTTCCCATTCGGGAATCAGGCGGGTGATCAGATCGACTTGATCCAGTGCTTCGAAAACGCCGATTGCCGCAGATCCTTCGAGCAACAGATCAACGAACAACTCGCGGGCTTCGTCAGGCCATGGGTTGGGAAGTCGAGTACCAGAATCGGCAAGCCGGTCGAGCACATCGCGCTCGACGAACGCGTCGTGACGGGCCGCCACCAACGCCACCCGCAACGGCAATATCGGGTCGTCATCAGAGGTCTCGTCGTCGAGTTGCAACGCATCATCGACAACGCGGATGCCGTTCCCGAACTCTCGGGATTTGCGTCGCCAACGGCTCTTACTTCCTCGCTTGCGAATACGGTGCAGCACCGCATCTTCGATCCACCCCACAGAACGTCCCGCGGCAGCGACCGCCGCCATCAATTCGTCGGCATCTCGATATCCAAGTACCGCCGCGACCTCGTCTTGCTCCTGAAGCAATAGCTGATTGGAGGAACGTCCCGTGGCCCGGTGGAGTTCGATCCGAGTCGACAGCAGCGTCTCGTGGGGTCCGATAAGACCGGACCGCTCCGTCGCCTCGAGCAGCCCAGCCTCGGCCAGATCGATCCAGTGCAAGGTGTGCAAGTCGCGGAGTCCCCCGCGTGACAGCTTTAGATCGGGTTCGAGCAAGAAGGCGACTTCACCAGCGCTTTCGTGCCGTTCGCGGCACGACTCGGCCAAACGCTCCAGCATCCTATGAGTGTTCGACCGCCATAGATCCAGCGCCTTGCTGGCCAGGTCGTCGACCATCGCTGTTGACCCACCTATGCAGCGCATCTCAAGAAGGGAAGTGGCCGTATCAAGGTCGTCAACCGATAACTCGAGAGCCTCGTCGATCGTGCGAACCGCGTGACCAAGGCGCATCCCCGTGTCCCAGATCGGGTACCAGATGCGTTCCGCTACCTCAGCCACCGCGCCCGTGCCGTCGTGAATAAGTAGGAGGTCAAGATCGCTGCCCAAACTCAGGTCACCACGTCCGTACCCACCGGTAGCGGCCAGCGCTACACCCCGGACTTGACCAACCCCGTCCACGACCGAACGCAGCCAGGCATCAACTTCGGCGGTGTAGGCCTCCGATAGGGCGACACCCACCAGATTACGATCGGCGACAACGCGCTCGGTAGCCGGGATCGTCTTCATCTAAAGGGCACCGGACCGCGCATCATCAGGCCCGAGGGTACCGCCGCCGACCAGAGGACGTAGACCCCTTCGACCGATGCGGCCGATGCCGCGGCCGGTTCTCTTCTAGTAGGGCCAGTCGTTGGTGTGGTGGCCGAGGAACTTGGTGAGCCGCCCAAGCTTGGCCACCAACAGGATTTTGACGACTACGTTGCGGGCAAACCACGGCAGCTGGGCAATCTGACGACCGGCATTGGTCAGCCGCTCCATCGGTTCCAAGTTCTCTCGCTGATATTCGGCCATCGACTGCGAACGACCGACGTATCGCCAACGCGACCCAAAGAAGGTCGTCGTCGCAAGAGCAAGGGTGACACCAATCGAGCTGAACGAGTCGTGAATCAGCATGGTGCCACCTCCGCTGACTCGATTCCCCCACTGGCTGATATCGGCCCGGGCCGGCCTGAAACGATGGGCTCCGTCGATATAGAGCAGGTCGACATCGGCTTCAACGTCGTCGAGTGCGTCGTTGCTCATCTCTCGTATATGGCGGACCCGTTCGGCTACGCCCGCCTCGGCCAAGTTCTTGTTGAATATGGCGAAGTCGCTGTCTCCACGAGTCTGGTCGGCGGCAATCTCTTGCGGCCCGCGATCGTTGCCGGCGTGGGGATCGATCGCCAACAACTCGATGTTCTCGACAGCCGCGGAGGCCAGAACGATCATCGAACGACCACGGAAACTGCCGATTTCGACAATGGTGGCACCCTCGCCCAGATCAGAAGAACGTTCGTAAAGCCGCCAAGCTTGATCCTCGGTCATCCAGCCTTCTACGTCGGCGACACGCGACAAGACCTCGGCAAACGAAGGACGACAGGGCATCAAGGGGAGCCTAATCAGCAAAATTGATCTGCGGCACGCCGGAAGATCACTGACCGCGCCACCGCCTCCACGCAACCGGCCTCGATTGCCGCTTCGAGCTTGTCAACTTCGACATGGGAGCCGTAGGCAACCACGTCGGGGCCAATAGCGACTGCTGCCAATGGATCGATACCGGACGCCAAATCGAGCACTATCAGCGATGCCGTTTCGACCGAGGCGTGGCTCAGCGATCGCACGACGGTGACGTTGCTCATCGCGGCCCGAAATCGGCCGCCATCCATCAGATCGCGCGTTACTACGACCACCCGATCGGGCCCTTTGGTCATTTCGTGTCCTCTCGACGTCGGCGCAAATGCACATGAGCGCGGGCCGCTCCCCACATCAAGCCGAGTTCGTGCAAGCTCGGGTCGATGTCGCCAAACGTTGCCGGCGCCAGGCCGTAGTGATCATCGGGAAAATGAGCGACCTGGAAGGCGTCGCGGGCCACAGGTTCGACGCCGAACCCATCGAGCGCCTCGGTCATCGGGCCTACGCCGTGGCGCAATGCCTCAAGTGGGCTCCCCGCCGCCGCGTCAACATCGGCATGAAGCAAACGACGTAGTTCGGGAACAACAAGTCGAGATGTCGCCTCGGCGATCGGGTCCACCATCGATCGCAGATCGACGGTGACCGCTACGCCGCCGGCGGTCGCAGCCGCGGCCAGCGAACATTGCACCCATCGAGGGATAAGCCGCTCGATTGCCGCCAAGAGCTCGTCGGCGTAACGCTCTAGTTGAGCTTCGTCTTCGACCAGCGTGACCTCGTCATCGGCGTCCACACTGCAGGCTACGGTGACGAAATGACGCTTGTCCTCGATGCCCGTGACGAAGCCATGCTCGCCGGGGAGCACGGCTCAGCGACGGCACTGGCCATGCGGATAATTCTGCGCACCGCCGCATCGATGCAGGCTGAGCAGTTGCTCGACATCAGCGGCGCCCACATCGACTCGTGTCTATACCACGGTCAGGCCGGACTCGACTTTGCCCAACGGCTGGCCTCCGACGGCGCTCAGGTGGTCGTGCCAACGACCCTCAACGTGTCTTCGCTAGACCTGTTACACCCCGAGCTCTATCGCGGCGACTCCGACACCAAGGACAATGCTCGAGCGCTCATGAGGGCCTACGAACAGATGGGCTGCCAACCAACGTGGACATGTGCGCCGTATCAGCTCGAAACCCGCCCCGAGTTTGGCGAGAACGTTGCCTGGGCCGAATCCAACGCCATCGTGTTCGCCAATGCCGTGCTCGGCGCCCGTACGCACCGCTACGGAGACTTCTTGGATATTTGCGCAGCCATCACCGGCCGCGCTCCCGCGGCGGGGCTGCACCTTTCGCCGGCTCGCCTTGGCCAAGTCGTGTTCGATTTTGGGCCCGTCCCCGACCGACTGCTCGCCCTCGATGTTGCGTACCCGGTGATTGGTCACCACATCGGAAAAATTGTGGGCAGCCGGATTCCCGTCCTGACCGGCCTGCCCCGAGGCCTCTCCGAAGACCGGCTCAAGGCCATCGGTAGTGCAGGAGCATCGTCGGGTTCGATGGCCATGTTCCACGTAGTTGGTTCCACCCCCGAAGCGCCGAGCCTCGAAGCGGCCCTGGGCCCCAACTCGGCGACAACGCACAACGTGACTGCGTCGGATTTGCGCATGGCCCGCGACCAGTTGACCACCACCACCAAGGCGCCTCTGGGCGCCATCAGCCTCGGCACCCCCCACTATTCGGTCGCGGAAATCGGGAGGGTTGTCGAGCTGCTCGCGACGCGCCGGATCAGCCCTTCGGTCCACGCCTACATCTCAACGGGCCGCGACATCGCCACCGAAACCGGCTTGCGGGGGTGGAACCAAGCACTGACCGACGCGGGCATCCAACTAGTGACAGACACGTGCACCTACATCACCCCGGTGATGGCCGATATCACTGGGACGGCGATGACCGACTCGGCCAAGTGGGCCTACTACGCGCCGGGCAACTTGGGTCTCGACGTGGCGTTTGGAAGCGTGGAGGACTGCATCGAGTCGGCGGTTGCCGGCCGAATTGTGCGGGACGAAACGGTGTGGTCCGATGCCTGACGCAACCCGGATCCTGGTCGCTGGTGATGCCGCGGGACCGGTGCTGGCCCTTGACGAGTCGCTGAGTTTTTGGGGAGGTTTCGAGAGCCAAACCGGGTGCGTGATCGACCAGGCTCACCCGCAGGTCGGCCAATCGCTCGCCGGCCGGATCGTGACCATGAGCGTCGGGCGAGGTTCGTCCTCGGCATCGTCGGTACTGGCCGAAGCAATTCGCCTCGGCACCGCACCGGCGGCGTTGATAATGCTCGAATCCGACGAGATTGTCGTACTTGGCGCGGTCGTCGCCGAAGAGTTGTACGCAAAAGTGATGCCGGTCCTGCTGGTCGACGCGGCCACGCTCAAGGCAGTGGCCGCCGCTGGGTGGGCAAAGATCCACACCGACGGCCACATCGAGCTCAGCTAAACACGAGCCTTGCCGCGGCGAGGTCCTCGAGGGCGAACCCGGCCGACTTGAAAAAGGTGATCTCGTCGTTGCTGGTACGCCCCGGGTGTCGTCCGGCCACCAGATCCGCAAAATCAGCAACCACGTCGTCGGCGGTAATGACTCCGGCGGCGATCGGTTGAGCCAAATCTCCCGCCAGCAACGCATCCTCGGTGTCGGCAAACAAGGTGGCGCGGGTCACCGCATCGTCGTCGGACTCGCGCATCTCGGGGGTGAATGACCCGATCAGATCGAGGTGGGCCCCCGCTTTGAGTAGCCGACCTTTGACCAACGGGGCCCGACTGCCGGTAACACACGAGATCACGTCGGCGCGGGCCACGCTTGCGTCCAGATCGGTCGACACCGAGGCCGCAATTCCCTCTTGGGCCACGTCGGTCACAACCCTGCTGGCCTTGCTCGGGTCGCGACCCCACACTTCGATCGTTTCGTAGTTTCGCACCGCTACATGAGCTTGGACAGCCATGGGGGCCAGAGCTCCGGAGCCGACCACCAGCAACCGACGAGCATCGGTTCGGGCCAGTCGCTTAGCTGCGACCGCCGACGCCGCGGCGGTACGGCGAGTGGTAAGAGCGTTGGCTTCGCACGCGCCGATGAGCGATCCGTTCTTTGCGTCAAAGAGCATGAAACCGGCTTGGATCGTCGGCATGTCGATCTGACCGTTGTTGGGAAAAAAGGTGACCGCTTTGACGCCGATTATGTCAGCGGTAACCCACCCAGGCTTGAGCAAGAACGCCGCGTCGTGGCCGTTTGCATCCGGCACGGTGTGCACCGTACGGGCCGGTGCAACCGCAGCATCATCGACGGCGATTTGCTCGAGCGCCTCGATGATGGCGTCCCACGGCATCGCCGCGTCGACCTCAGAATCAGACATTGCTCTCATCTAGCGTCGCCTTCATTGCCATTGCCGGAGGCGGGCTCGGGTGGATACCAGTCTTCGATCTCGATGCCCAGACCGTCGGCTATCCGGTTGGCATACGCGTAGTAAGCCACCACCTCGACAATGTCGAGCACGTCTCGATCAGAGAACCCGGCGCCGCGCAAAGTCTCGACGTCGTCAGCATCCATCATGCCTGGCGTTCGAGTCAGTTTCAGCGCGTAGGTGAGCATGGCTACCCGCTTTTCGGACAAACCAGCGGTGGCCCAATCGGCCTCGATGCGTCGAAGTAGGTCGTCGTCTTTGAGCAAACGGCGCAGACCGCGCCGGTGATGAGTGAGTCAATAGTGACAATCGTTGTCGGCCGACACGACCAAGGCGATGAGCTCGCGCTCGACCTTGCGCAGCGATGCCGTACCGGCCATGGCCGAGGCGTACAAGGTGTTGTGGGCCGCCAACCCTTTTGCATTCAGGGAGTGCACGGCCATGATGTTGTCGACCCGTCCGAGGTCGCGGTCGACGACCTGACCGTGAAGAGGCGCCAAGTCGCCATCCCATTCGTCATCGGGAACTGTCGCGATCCACGCCATAGCGTCTCCTCGTGTTGGCCAACCAGCGCTAGCTTATGGTCACACATCACGACGACCCGAGGTAACTATGTCCAGTCATCCTGATCTCGCCGGCAAGGTGGTAGTCGTCACCGGCGCCGGGAAGGGCATCGGCCGAGCCATCGCCGAACGGTTTGGTGGAGTCGGATGCTCGGTTGTGGTGAACGACCTCGACCAAGCCGCGGCCGAAAGTGTCGCAGCCGGAATCGTCACCGCCGGAGGCACCGCCATAGCGGCGGCCGCCGATGTCAGCGACAGCTCTCAAGTCGCGGCGATATTTGCATCGGCGATCGACTCCTACGGCACCGTTGATGTGCTGATGAACAATGCCGGGATCGTCAGCCCGATGCTGCATTTCTTCGAAGCCGACGAGGCGTGGTGGAGGCGGATCATCGACGTCAATCTCACCGGCCACTTCTTGTGCTGTCACCAGGCTGCTCGCATCATGGCCAAGAAGGGCGGCGGTTCGATCATCAACATGTCCTCTGGCGGAGCCACCCGGGCCCACCGGAGCTTCAGCGCTTACGACGCATCAAAGGGGGGTATCGAGGCGCTCACAAGGGCAATGGCACTCGACCTTGGCCCCTACAACATCCGGGTCAACGCCCTGATGCCGGGCTCCATCGACACCATGGGACTCGACGAGGACGCCCGAGCGCTGCGAGGCGTAAACATACCCGCGGGCCGCATCGGCGATCCGTTCGACATGACCGGACCAGCCCTGTTTCTGGCATCCGCCGATTCTGGTTACGTCACCGGCGACGTCATCAAGGTCGACGGCGGCATGTTGGCCCAGCAGCGATCGGCCACCGTCGACATTGTTGCTCCCGATACTTTTCCATCGGTCGACAGTCTCTAGCCGCCACCGTGACAAGTCGAACCGGTGGACAAATAGTTGTCGATGCTTTGCTGGCTCATGGGGTCAATACGGCGTTCGGCGTGCCGGGCGAAAGCTACCTGGCAGTCCTTGATGCACTGCACGACACCAACATCGATTATGTGATCTGTCGCCAAGAAGGCGGCGCGGCGTACATGGCCGAAGCATGGGGCAAGCTCACCGGCGCGCCAGGTATCTGCATGGTCACCCGCGGTCCCGGCGCAACCAACGCGTCGGTTGGCGTGCATAGCGCGACCCAAGGTTCCACGCCGATGATCGTGTTGGTCGGCCAGGTCGCAACCCACGAACGGGGGCGAGAAGCCTTCCAGGAGATCGACTATCGCCGTTTCTACGGCCCGATCTGCAAGTGGGCGACCGAGGTCGAGTCGGTCGACGAGTTGGCCGAAACGATACGGCTCGCGTTCAAGATTGCCAGCGCCGGCCGGCCCGGACCGGTTGTAGTGGCGCTGCCCGAAGACGTACTGAGCGCAACCAGCACCGACACCGACGTTTCGCCTTACGCCCCCCAACCCAGCTCTCCAACCGACGCCGAACTCGATGCGATCGTCGCCGAACTGGCAACCGCCGAGCGACCGCTACTGATCGTGGGCGGCGGCCGCTGGACCGAACAAGCCCGACTCGATCTCGCGGCGTGGGCCGAGTCCAACGCGCTGCCCGTGGTTGCGGCGTTTCGGTTCCACGACCTGATCGACAACACCAGCGACATCTACGTCGGCGAGGCCGGCGTCGCCATGCCACCCGCGGTGCAAGAAACAGTCCGCAACGCCGATGTGATCTTTGGCCTGGGCATCCGATTCGGCGAGATGACCACCGCGGCGTGGACCCTCCTCGATCCACCGAACCCAAAGCAACGCATCATTCATGTGCACCCCGAACGCACCCAACTAGGACGCATTTACACCCCTACGCTCGGAGTGCTTGGCGACCCAAGCGCCACCGTCGCCGCTCTACGCGAGCGTCAGGTTCCAAACCCGGAGAACCGTTCCGAGTGGCTGCGAGCTCGGCGAGAAGAGTTCGTCGACAGCACCGTGTGTCCCGCGCAACCGGGTTCGCTCGACATGGGCGAGATTATGGCGTGGCTGCAATCTCATCTGCCCGACGATGTAATCATCACCAACGGGGCCGGCAACTTCACGGTGTGGCCAAACAAGTTCTTCCGCTACGGCCCAGACGCCCGACTGCTCGCCCCACAAAACGGGTCGATGGGCTACGGCTTGCCGGCGGCGATAGCGGCCAAGGTCGCCCACCCCGACCGCACGGTGGTGTGCTTCGCGGGTGACGGCGATTTCCAAATGAACATGCAAGAACTCGGTACCGCCCGCCAAGCCGGTCGGTCTCCCATCGTGCTGGTGTTGGACAACGCGATGTACGGCACCATCCGCATGCACCAAGAACGCCACTATCCCGCACGCGTTTCGGGCACCGCCATCGTCAACCCCGATTTTGTGGCCATCGCTCAGGCCTACGGCATGCACGCCGAACGAGTCGAACACACCAATGAGTTTGCGTCGGCGTTTGAACGGGCCGAAACATCGAGCAGCGGTGCGCTACTTCACCTTGTGATTTCGAACGAAATGCTCACACCACAGCTATCGATCAGCCAGGCCCGAAACCAGAGCTAGGCCTCGCCGAGATAGCTGGCCCGAAGTTCGGGGTTGGCCATCAACGCGTCGGCGGTGTCGTCGAGCACCACCCGGCCAGTTTGCAAAACCCATCCGCGGTCGGCGATGGACAACGCCATGTTGGCGTTTTGTTCCACCATGAATATGGCTACGCCTTCGGCGTGGATCTGCTGGATCAACTCGAAGTTGGTCTGCACCAACGCGGGGGCGAGGCCCATCGACGGTTCGTCCATCAACAACACGCGAGGTTTGGCCATGAGTGCCCGACCCATCGCGACCATCTGCTGCTCGCCGCCCGACAGCGTCCCGGCCTTTTGCGAGAGGCGCTCCTTGACCCGCGGAAACATGTCGTAGATCCGTTCGAGATCGCTGGCGATGCCGTCACGGTCGTTGCGTAGATAGGCGCCAAGCTCGAGGTTCTCTTTAACGGACAAACGTTTGAACAAGCGGCGGTTCTCGGGAACCATCGTTACGCCGCGTTCGACCCGGTACGAGGTGGGCTGATGGTTGACGACCTCGCCATCGAGCACGACGTCACCGGTGGTTGGCGTGACCATTCCAAGCAGTGTTTTGAGCGTTGTGGACTTGCCCGACGCGTTGCCGCCGAGAAGGCACACCAACTCGCCGGGGTAAATGGCCAGATCGACGTCCTTGAGGATGTGGACCGCGCCGTAATGGGTGTTGATTCCCCGGAACTCGAGGAGTGGCTGGTCGCCGTTTACGTTGAGGTTGCTCATGCTTTTTCCTCCGCAGGACGGCCCAGATAGGCCTCGATCACGTGTGGGTCGGTCGAGACATCCTCGTAAGAGCCCTGAGCGATTGTCTCGCCGTGGTCGAGAACCACCACACGATCCGAGACGTCACGCACAACGCCCATATCGTGCTCGATCATCACAATCGTGAAGCCCCACTCGCTGCGCAAGCGGCCAATGAGTCCGGTTAGCTCCTCGGACTCCTTGGGGTTCATGCCGGCCACGGGCTCGTCGAGCAGGATCAACCGAGGCTTGGTGGCCATCGCACGAGCAATCTCGAGTCGACGCCGGTTGGCGTAGGAGAGCACCGACGCTGGTTGATCAAGTCGGTACCCAACCAGTCGGCTGCCGAAGAAGCTCAACACGTGCTCGCCGTGTTCGCGGATCGCCTTCTCTTCTTCTCGGAACGCGTGGGTCTGGAAGAGTGCGCCCCAAGCCCCCTGCTTGGTGCGGCAGTGTTGGGCCACCATTACATTTTCGAGAATTGTCATGTTGGCAAACAACCGCACATTCTGGAAGGTGCGGGCAATTCCTCGGGCTGTGACCTGGTTGGGGTCGAGCCCAATCAGCGACTCGCCCTCGAAGTCGATGCCGCCTGCGGTAGGCGTGACCATTCCGGAAATCATGTTGAAGAACGTGGTCTTGCCGGCGCCGTTTGGCCCGATAACCGACACGATTTCGCCTTCGTCGACGTGAAAGTTCAGATCACGAAGGGCGTGCAAGCCACCAAAGGTGACACTGAGGTTGTCGATGGTGAGTAGCCGTTCGCTCATGTCGGGGCCACCTCTCCCCCGCCACCGGCGGAGTCTTCGGCGTCGTCGACGTGACCTTTGAGCCACGCATCTTGCAGGAACTCTTCTTGGTGCAACTCACGAGAACGTCGCACGTTGGGGACCAAGCCTTCGGGTCGCTTGAGCATCATCCAGATGAGCAAAGCGCCGTACACCAACAACTTGTAGTCCGAGAACTCTTGGAGCAAACCGGGCTGCTTTGGGCCACCGAGCACACCGATGAGCACAACCGCACCCACGATAACGCCGACGATGTTGCCCATGCCGCCAACAATCACCACGACCAAGATGACGATCGAGACCAAGATGATGAAGCTGGTTGGGAAGACCGAACCGACTTTGGCGGCAAAGATCGCACCCGAGAACGAGGCCAGAATGGCACCGACCACGAACGCCATCAGCTTGACGTTTACCGTATTGATCCCCATGGCCTCAGCCACGGATTCGTCCTCGCGTATGGCCATCCATGCTCGGCCGAGTCGAGAATTCTCCAGTCGCCAAGATATGTAGATTGCCACTAGGCAAAAGACGAGCACCAGATAGAACACCGCTCGGGGATCGGTGCCTCGCACGTTGGCCAAACCAAAGATCTGAACACCGGGCACGTTGGTAATGCCTTGTGCTCCACCGGTGTACCCGCTCAGCCAATCCGACAGGAATAGCAGCCGGATGATCTCGCCAAACCCCAGAGTTACGATGGCAAGGTAGTCGCCTCGCATCCGGATCACCGGAGCGCCGATGAACAACCCGGTGAGGGCGGCGAGCGGCACAACGATCATCACCGCGATCAGCCACCAAGTTTGTGGTAGCCATTCGGGCCACGAGTCGCCTCGGTTGGGCGAGGTAAGAATAGCGGTGGTGTACCCGCCCACCGCGAAGAACGCTACGTAGCCAAGGTCGAGAATGCCCGCCAGCCCGACCACGATGTTGAGGCCGAGAGCCAACAGCACAAACAGTCCGACATTGGCGAGTAGCTCGTTGGTGATCTTGCCGAGCACCAACGGCAATAACACGAGGAGGAGTCCCGCCGCGGAGATCACAACCCGGTTGGCGCGGACCCGTTCGGGGCCTTCGAGAGCATCGAACGACGCCTTGAATTCTTTGGCCTTCGTTCTGCCGAACATGGCATAGCCACCAGCCAGTAGCGCCACGACGACGGCACCGGTTTGGCTGAGCCCACCTCGCTTGAAGAAGATGATGTCGGTGAACCACTCGAGAAAAAGTTCCTCAGATATGTCGGTGAGCACCGTCTCGAGAATCGCCACCAAGACCACGGCGAGCACGACGGTGGAAACCACCCGGCGGGTTCGGTTGGTAATGACATGCATGGCGCCGCCGGCGCCACCGAGCCCGGCACCGATAACTATCCAAAGCGCCACACCGAGGCCAACACTTTGACCAAAGGTGAGCTGGTCGAGCAGCTGCGGACTCCAGTTGACGAGCGGATCACGAAGGTCGAAGTTGTCGATCAACACCGCCAACAACCCGATTCCGGCGCCGCCGATCGCGCCGACAACACCGCCGGCCACGATTTCGTGAGCCCCCTTGCGGTGGGCGGTCATGCCTTCGAGCACCACCTCTCGGCTAACCGAGTACGCCACCAGAACTGGCAGCCAAAGCAGCGACAGGTAGCCCATGCTCAACAAAGGCTCGATGATCTTGCGGACATCTAGCGAGACCGGCATATTGCTCAACGAAATGAAAATTTGAGCCACGGCAAGAACCAGGCCGATGCTGACCAGGCGTCTCCAATCCTGGTCGAACGCGGGGCGAGCCTCGCCCAAGTCGGGTGTGGTTGCGGTGGCAGGGTTGTTGTCGCTCATGCTCGATCCTCCGACGACAGCCGTTCACCGAAGAGCCCGGTCGGTTTCACGAGAAGCACAAGGATCAGCATGGCAAAGGCCACCGCGTCGCGGAGCTGCGACACCCCGTCGACCCCGAGCGGCTCGAGAATCACCAGCGGAGCTACCGCTTCGGCACTTCCGAGAGTGAGTCCTCCAGCCATGGCCCCACCCAGGTTGCCGATGCCGCCAACCACCGCGGCGCTGAAGGCCTTGATACCGGGGAGGAAACCAGTGGTGTGAATGACCGAGCGGAACATCACTCCCCACAAGATTCCGGCAACGCCGGCCATGGCGCCACCTACCGCAAAGGTGGTGACGATGGTGCGGTTGACGTTGATGCCCATGAGAGAAGCAATCTCTTTGTCTTCGGCAACGGCTCGCATGGCCTTGCCGGTTTTGGTCCGTTCGACGAGGTACCACAGCGCGGCCATGGAGACCGCGGCGACCACGACCACCAGAAGCCGAGTCCGCTGGATATCGAGGAACCAGATGGACTGGGTTTCGGTCCACCAGTCGGGCAGATCGGGATAAGACTTGGCGCCGGGGCCGAGGAGCACAACTGACACGTTTTGGATAAAGAACGAAACACCGATCGAGGTAATCAATGGGATAAGGCGAGGGGCACCTCGAAGCGGCCGATAAGCGACGCGTTCCATGACCACCGCAGTGAGGGTTGATACAAGAATCGCCAGCACAACAATGAACAACAACGACAGGATGAAGTTGTTCTCCCATGCTCCGGAGTCGAACAACTTGTTGGCGGTGATCATCCCGGTCATGGCCCCAACCATGAATACTTCGCCGTGGGCGAAGTTGATAAAACCGAGCACGCCATAAACCATCGAATAGCCCAGGGCGATGAGTCCGTACATCGAACCTTGCGATAGCCCTGCTATGACCAGGCCCTCGAATTGGTCGGCCGTGAGACCGGTGGCGTCTGGGTTCAAGGCCTGAGCCAGCGGATTGTTGGTATCGATCTCTTGCCATATGAAGGCAAAGAGCCCAAAGGCGATGACCGAGAACATCCCCCATCTCATGAACATCAGGAACCAGTCGACACCAGTTCGCGGCGCCGTCTTGGATCTCATAGCTGTAGTCAAGTTTCCCCCTCAAACAAACTTGGACGCCGCACCCTAACGCGAACGGCCCTCGCTCTCCACTACGGGGAACGAGGGCCGCTCAACATTGTCGGTATCGCGAGATACCGAAGTGTTCAGTTATTGCTTACGGGGCGTATTCGAACACCACGTTGGCCTTGGAGGCCTCGATGTCACCGGAGTCGGTGTGTTTGATAACGGTGATCTTCTGCGAACCACAGTCGCCGAACTCGTCACAGTTGATGGTGCCGATAACACCGCTGTAACCGCGGATCGCGGTGAGGTAAGTGCGAACTGCAGCCTTGTCGATTACCAACTGACCAGCGTCGTTGACGGTGGCCGAGTTGTTGATCGCGTCGAGCAGCATGGCCGTGGCGTCGTAGCTGTGACCCCAGAACGGAGCCGACGGCGCCTCGCCGTAGGCCTCGTTGTAGGCGGCCAACACTTCGTCAGCCGACTTGGCCGTCGACTGGTTGGTGTTGGTGCCAAAGCGGGTGTCGGGACCCGAGAAGTACATGCCTTCGGACTGGGTCAGCTCCAAGAAACCATCAACCAACAAGCCGTCAGCGGCCAGCAGCTGGGTGTCTTCGAGACCGGCGACGCCGTGAGCCTGATCAGCAACGAAGTCGCCGGCCGGCTGGAAGATCGGGAAGAACAGGGCCTCGGGAGTGCCAGCGGCGATCTCGGTGAGGACCGGAACCATGTCGGTGTCTTCCTTGTTCACACCAGTAAAGCCGGTGATCGTGCCACCCTCGGCCTCAAACGCGTCGGCGAAGGCCTGAGCGAGACCCTGGGTGTAGGGGTCGCCGTCGTGGATCGCAGCAGCGGTCGAAAGACCGAGATCGTTTTTCACGAACTTGGCCATGGCCGCGCCCTGGTACAAGTCGTTGTGAGCGGTGCGGTAGTAGCCCGGGTTGTAGTTGTCGCCGGCATGACCCTGAAGGTCGGAGGTGAGTGCCGGTGAGGTGTTCGAACCCGAGATCATGACGATGCCGGCTTCGGCGATCAGCGGAGCAGCCGCGGTGGCCGCACCAGAACACGAGGTACCGATAACGCCAACAATCTGCTCGTCGGCAACGATGGTCTGAGCCGCAGCCTGACCACCATCAGCGGAGCAAAGGTCGTCGAGGCCAACACCGCTGGTGACTTCGAAGCCTTGGATGTCGCCGTAATCGGCAACGGCGGCTTCGACACCACGCTGGTTGGGGATGCCCAGGAATGCGACATCGCCGGTAATGGCGTTGAGCGAACGGATCTGAACCTGTTCGCCTTCATCGACGACGATGAAATCTGCATCTGTAGTTGCCGATACTGCATCGTCACCACAGGCCGCGGCCATGAGTGAGAACGAGAGCAGGGTGGCAATCAGAAGCGTTAGCTTGCGTGAAAGCTTCATTTGTGAAATCCCCTCCAAAACTGGGATAAGTCGCGGTCGACTACGACACCGCGGGGCCGTGGCCAAACACTATAGAGCGCCTGCCAGCCAAGAGCACGAGAAAGCCGGCTAGGCCGTTCGACCTACGATTTCTGCGACCGGTCCGCACATGCCGGTGTAGAACGCCCCGAAGTCTGCGTACAACGCCGACGCGGTGTCGTAACGCATCGTGTAGACGGTGTCTTTGAGGTCGTCGACTCGAACGCCGAACAAGGTGACCCCCCATTCCCAGTCGTCCAGCCCGGCTGACGCAGTGATCAGCTGCACTATCCGGCCGGCGAATTTGCGACCGGACGTGCCGTGTTCGTACATCAACTCTTTGCGCTTGTCGAAGTCGAGGCGATACCAGTTATTTTCGGCGTCGCGGCGTTTGGTCATTGGGTAGAAACACCATGCCGACTTTCCTTCCGGGGGCAACTCCGGGTAGAGCCGCATGTTTTTCATTTCTTCGGGCAGGCCTTGGGCGTACTCGGACAGTTCGGTGATCGACACGAAACTGTCGACCACCAACAATCCCGCGTTGGTGAGCGCGGTTTGCAGGTCTCTGATCTTCCAGGCGTCGGGGCACAGGACCATAAAGCACAGGTCGGCTTTGTGACCAAGAATCGCGACGCTCACAACCTGCACCTGTTGGGCCTGCACGGCTTCGACGGCGGCTATGACGGCGTCGTTGTCGGTGTCGGGGGTGCGAGCGCAAAAGAGGTGGACGACGGTGACGCCTTCAGATGTAGTAACCGGTTCAAGCATGGGTTGAGTCTAGGGATTCCGGGCCCGACCGCTAGCGTCGGGTCCATGACTCGCAGCACCCATCAAGCAGTGGCCGATGTCCGCAACGAATCGGTCGAGATCTTTATCAACGGCGAGTTCTTTGCACGCGACGAAGCAAAGGTGTCGGTGTTCGACAGCGGCTTTCTGGTGGGCGACGGGATCTGGGAGGGGGTTCGTCTTCACGATGGTGTCTTTGCTCATCTTGATCGCCATCTCGATCGGTTGTTTGCGGGCGCCGCGGCGATCGACCTCGATATCGGGCTCGACCGCACCGGTGTAGAGGCTGCCTTGCGGGCAACTGTCGATCACAACGACATGGTCGACGACGTTCATGTTCGATTGATGATCACTCGCGGCGACAAGAAGACGCCTTCGCAGCATCCGTCGAACAACGTCGGCGGGCCCAACATTGTGATCATCGCCGAGCACAAGGCCGCTGACCCCGAGGTTCGAGACCAGGGAATCTCTTTGTTCACTGCGACGGTGCGCCGCCCGCCGCCCGACACGCTCGATCAGAAGCTCAACTGCCATTCGAAGCTGCATGAGGTGATCGCCTTGATTCAGGCAACCAAAGCTGGGGCCGACGAGGCTTTGATGCTCGATCCGACGGGCGCGGTCGCCACGTGCAATGCGACCAACTTTTTCATTGTCAGCAAAGGCGAGTTGTTTACGTCGACCGGCCAGTACAACCTCAACGGCATCACGTCGGCTTTGGTTGTCGAGGTCGCTCGCGCTGCTGGCATGACGGTTCACGAGACGGCGTTCTCGTTGACCGATGTGTATGGCGCTGATGAGGCTTTTGTGACTGGCACTTTTGGGGGCCTTACTCCGGTGCACACCATCGATGGACGCATGATCGGCGACGGCAAGCAGGGCGATCTGACCAAACAGCTGCGTGCCCTGTACGAGCAAGAGTTGGAGCGCGCATGCAGCAAGTCGACCCCAAACAACCCACCCCGCTAGGACGATCCTGCGCATGCAGCAAGTCGACCCCAAACAACCCACCCCGCTAGGACGATCCTGCGCATGCAGCAAGTAAAACGCATTCAGTGTTGGTCGGGGCCGAGGAATGTGTCTACGGCGTTGATGTATAGCTGGCGTGAGCGGTCGGATACGACGGTGTATGACGAGCCGTTTTATGCTCATTATTTGAGTTTGACGGGGCGTGATCATCCGGCGTTTGATGAGGTTGTGGCGAGTCAGTCGACGGATGCGTCGGAGGTGATCGAGAGGGTGATTCTTGGTCCGGTGGATACTCCGGTGTTCTTTATGAAGCAGATGGCTCATCATTTGGTGGGGGTGCGGCGGGATTTTCTTGGAGAGACGGAGAACATTTTTTTGGTGCGTGAACCGCGTCGGATGTTGGCGTCGTTGTCGGTTCAGGTTCCTGATTGCGGGTTGGCTGATACTGGTTTGTCTGAGCAGGTCGAGTTGCTTGACACGGTTTTGGCGATGGGGGGTTCGCCGGTGGTGATGGATTCTCAGGCGTTGTTGGCTGATCCGCGTGGCGTGTTGGGCGCGGTTTGTGAGCGGCTGGGGCTTGGGTTCGATGAGGCGATGTTGTCGTGGCCGGCTGGGCCGAAGCCGGAGGATGGGGCGTGGGCTCACGAGTGGTACGACAATGTGCACCGTTCGACGGGTTTTGCGGCTGGCACGCCGAGGGATCATCCGGTGGCCGATCGGCTGTTGCCGATTTTGGAGGAGGCGGAGCCGTTGTATGAGCGGCTGTGTGGGTATGCAGTGGGCAGGACCGATTCGCTCGGTTAACATCATCGGCTGACTTCTGGTGTTCGTCAAAGCGACGTGCCAGTACTGGAGGAGGACCCCGATATGGGAACCAAACGAACATTGCGTTTGTTGGCTGTTGTGCTCGGTTTCGTGCTTTTTGCTGCGGCTTGCGGTGATGACGACACGACCACGACCGCTGACGATTCTGCCGATACTGCGGCCGACGCGGGCGGCGATTTCCTCGTCGACCTTGAGGGTCGCACGATTACGATTGCGCTCGAGAACGCGTACTTGCCGTTCAACTACATCGACGCCGAGACCGGCAATCCCGACGGCTGGGACTATGCCGCGATCGATGACATTTGCAGCCGTCTCAACTGTGTGCCGGATTATCAGACGTTCGAGTGGGATCCGATGATCCAGGCGGTTTCTGACGGCCAGTTCGATCTTGCTGCTGATGGCATCACGATTACCGATGAGCGCTCGCAGATCGTCGATTTCTCTGATGGCTACATCAACATCGATCAGCGAGTGCTGGTTGGCGTTGATAGCGATATCGATGGTCCTGATGCTCTTGCTGCGTCTGATTGCAACGTTGCTTCGGTTGGTGGCACCACCAATTACGACACCGCTGTTGATCTCGTTGGCGAGGACCGCATCACCCTTTATGACGAGTTCGGGTTCGTTGTGCAGGCTGTGATCGTGGGTGACGCTTGTGCGACCATCATCGACGAGACCGCCGGTCAGGGTTACATCGGCGAGAACGCCGACAAGATCCAGCTTGTGGGCGACTCGTTGTCGGCCGATCAGTTGGGCTTCATCTTCCCGCTCGGTTCTGACCTTGTTGATCCGTTCAATCAGGCAATCGCGGCGATGAAGGCTGACGGAACGATGGACACTTTGGGACAGCAGTACTTCTCTGGTGCGTTCACGATTACTTACGACGACATCCAATAATCGGTTGTTGGTTGTGAGCACCGTTCGCACCATGTGAACGGATGTGTTTTACTTGCGGGGCATCGGAGTGTTTCTTCGGTGCCCCGCTTGTCTGTTTTGGCAACTGAGCACCTTGGAGACCTTGTGACTTCCCAGACCACCGTGGCGAAACGGCGCCGCGAGCACGACGACTGGTGGGAGCGGTTCCCGTGGTGGGGAGTGCTTGTCGCTGCGGTCATTGGTGCGATGGGGTTGAAGATCGCCCTTGACGCTGATTACGACCTTGCGTGGAAGAACATTTATCCAGGGGTTTGGACCACGATCAAAGCGACTTTTTACGCGTTTGGTATCGCTTTTGTGTTGGGGCTTGTTTCGGGCATTGGTCAGGTGTCGCGAAACGTTGTGGCCCGAAACGTGGCCCGCGCCTACGTCGAGTTGGTGCGCGGTATCCCGATTTTGCCCTTGATCTTCACACTGGCGCTGGTGGTCATTCCTGACGTTTCGGCCAAACTCGGTTTTGCCAATAGTGTCCCCAACTTTTGGCGGGCGATCATTGCCTTGGCGTTGATCTATGGCGCCTATATGGCCGAGATTTTCAGGGGCGGGATCCAGTCAATTTCTCCGGGCCAACGCGAGGCCGGTCGTTCTCTGGGTCTCACTTACCCACAAACGATGCGTTACGTGGTGTTGCCTCAGGCGGCCCGGGCGATCATCCCTCCGATGGGTAACGACTTCATCGCGATCCTCAAGGACACGTCGCTGTTGTCGGTGCTCGGTGTGCTCGAGTTGACCCGAAACACTCGCCAGTACAGCGCTCAGACGTTCCGGTTCCGTGAGGGCTATTTCACTCTCACGTTCATCTACCTGGTGCTGGTGGTCGCCTTGTCGTTGTCGCTTACTCAGCTTGAAAAGTACATGTCTCGCGACCGGGAGGGCGAACGATGAGCACCATGATCGATGTGCAGCGACTCAAGAAGACGTTCAACAAGACAATTCACGCGGTGCGCGGTGTCGATCTCACCGTTGCCAAGGGCGAGGTTGTGGTGATCGTCGGGCCGTCGGGGTCGGGCAAGTCCACCGTGTTGCGGTGCATGAATTTGTTGGAGATCCCGACCGAGGGCGACATTTGGATCGATGGCGTGAACCTGGTCGACGAGGCAACCGATCTCGACGCGGCCCGCGCCGAGTTGGGCATGGTGTTTCAGCAGTTCAACCTGTTCCCTCACCTCACGGTGTTGGGCAATATCACGTTGGCTCAGCGCAAGGTACGGGGCCGCTCCGACGAGGACGCTGAGGCTATGGCTCTTCGCCAACTCGAACGGGTGGGTATTCCCGAGAAGGCGAACGCGTATCCGCGTCAGCTATCCGGCGGCCAGCAGCAACGGGTTGCTATTGCGCGAGCTCTGGCAATGGAACCGAAGGTCATGTTGTTTGATGAGCCGACGTCTGCGCTCGATCCGGAGATGATCAAAGAGGTTTTGGATGTGATGCTCGAGTTGGCGGCCGACGGCATGACAATGGCGGTGGTTACTCACGAGATGGGGTTTGCTAGGGCTGCCGCGGACCGGGTGTATTTCATCGACGAAGGGACGATCGTCGAGTCGGGGACTCCTGAGGAAATCTTTGACAACCCTCAGAACGATCGCACCAAGGCGTTCTTCGACAAGATCCTCTGAGTTTGCTCGGGCATTGGGCAGTCGGGCCTTGGGCAGCGTTAATCGACGTAGATTTCGAGAGATCCGTCACGGGCAAATCCGGCTAGCTGAAGTCCTGCTCGTTGTGCGGTGGCCGCGGCGAGAGCGGTCGGTGCGCTTACCGCCACAAGGGCCCGAAAGCCGGCTGCCCAGGCTTTGTGGACCAGTTCGAAGCTGGCTCGTCCGCTCACAACGACGGCCTGTCCTGTGGCCGGCAATTTCGCATCGAGCAAAAGACGGCCTGCCAGTTTGTCAACGGCGTTGTGACGGCCGACGTCTTCTCGGACCAGCGACACCGTCCCGTTGGATTCGACTACACCGGCCGCGTGAACCGCTCCGGTGGCGTCGAACAGCTCTTGTTTCGACCGGAGCTGGTCGGGGGCTCCGGCCAGCACCGCCCAGTCGACACGGTCGCCGATGACGGGGTCGAGCCGGGCCGCCAGCTCATCGATTTCGTCGGTGCCGCAGAACCCACAAGACGACGTCGTGGTCGCGAGCCGAGGGGTGGCCTCGGGCGCACGACCAGCAGTGGAAACGCTCACAATGTTGAATGCCGTTGCGGCCGCCGAACCGTTGGCGCAGTACTTGACCTCTACAACCTGTTCGCCGCCCAGCAGGCCCTCGTTGTGACAAAACCCGACGGCTAGTTCGAAGTCGTGGCCAGGCGTGCGCATGGTGGTGGCCACCCGCACACCGTCCAACTCGATAGCGAGGGGCTCCTCGGTGGCCAAGGCGTGGGGTTTGCGACCGCGCTCGGGTGCGTCGCTGGACCACCGGCGAACGAGGCGTTGTTGGCTCCGGGATCGTGGGCTCACGCCAGTAGCGTACGAGGCGATCGTCAGTCCATCGACCGGCACCTAAACTCTGTTACATGGCCGAGATCTTTAGCAACAACGCCGAGACCCTTTCCCGGCCCGTGGACGGCACGTTCGTCGCTCGCTCCGCTACTCAAGAGTGGCAGCCAAGCGGAACTCCCGGTTTCCTCGTCAAGGCGTTATACGAAGATGCCGAGTCCGGCGAACGAACGTGGCTGATGAAAGTCGAGGCCGGTGCGTCAGCGCCGCCCCATGCCCACGACGACTACGAGCAGATCTTTGTTCTGGAAGGCACGTTTGACGACGGCGAGAACGTGTACGGCCCCGGCGACTACGCGGTTCGAGCACCCGGCGTCGATCACTCCTCGGCGAGTGCCGATGGCGCCTTGATGCTGTTGATCTATTCGCGCTAGTCGACGCGCTGCAACACGCTGTGTAGATGGTGGGTCAGCGGCTCGCCCATGGCCGCCATCCACATGTCGACGCTGAGGGTGTCACCGTCTACAACAAATCGCCTTCGTGTCTCGCGCACGACCTTGGCTGATGGAGACGTTACGACGGTTTCGGACGCCAAGTCGAGAACGAGGCCGGCTTCGGTGGCTTGCGCTGATCCCAGCAATATTTCGAGGATTCCCGAAGGTTGGGCCAGGACCAGTTCGACCGAACCCCCGGATTGGGGTCGCAGGTACCCCGCCTCGGCGTGCAATGGCAGCCCAGTTGACGCTTCCTTGGTGCGCTGGCTCATGGCGACGAACGGCTTACCAACATGACCGAAGTTGAGTTCCTCGCCATAGTCAAAACTGTCGATCGTGGGATAGGCCCCTTGGCCAGGACCACGCCAAGAACCCAACAGCGGGATCAACGTCGAGTTCAACGGATGCAGTTCTGGTGCAGTCATGGCCGCAACTTAGCTCAGCGGAGTCGCCACAAAACGAAGAACGGCCCCACCCGCAGAAGCGAGGTGGGGCCGTTGCGTTAAGCAGACTGGATCAGAAGTCCATGTCGGGCATGCCGCCCATGCCGCTGTCTTCGGGGGCGTCGGCCACGACTGCTTCGGTCGTGAGGAACAACGCAGCGATCGACGCGGCGTTCTGCAGCGCCGAACGCGTTACCTTGGCAGCGTCGATGATGCCCGACTCGACCATGTCGACGTACTCGCCCGTGGCGGCGTTGAGGCCCATGTTGCCTTCGAGGTTGCGTACCTTGTCGACGATTACGCCACCTTCCATACCTGCGTTGACCGCGATTTGGGTGAGCGGACCTTCGAGGGCACGAGCAACCATGCGAGCACCAACTTGCTCGTCAGCGTCGGCCAGCGAACCGGCCATTGCACTGACGGCGGCCTGGGCACGGATGAGAGTGGTTCCGCCACCGGCGACGACGCCTTCTTCGATTGCCGCCTTGGTGGTGGACACGGCGTCTTCGATGCGGTGCTTCTTTTCCTTGAGCTCGACTTCGGTAGCCGCCCCGACCTTCAAGACGGCAACGCCGCCGGAGAGCTTGGCGAGCCGTTCTTGCAGCTTTTCGCGGTCGTAGTCGGAATCGGTGTTCTCGATCTCGGCTTTGATCTGGGCGATGCGACCGTTGACGTCGGCGCTTTCGCCGGCCCCTTCGACGATGGTGGTTTCGTCCTTGGCCACCACAACCTTGCGGGCGGTGCCGAGAACGTCGAGACCGATGCTGTCGAGCTTGAGCCCGACCTCTTCGGAGATGACCTGGGCACCGGTGAGGATCGCCATGTCTTGCAACATGGCCTTGCGGCGTTCGCCAAAGCCAGGAGCCTTGACCGAAACCGAGGTGAAGGTGCCGCGGATCTTGTTGACAACCAGGGTGGCCAACGCTTCGCCTTCGACATCTTCGGCAACGATCAACAGGGGCCGCGAGGTCTGCATGACCTTTTCGAGCACTGGCACGAGGTCGCGTACGTTGCTGATCTTGGAGGCCACGAACAAGATATAGGGGTCGTCGAGTACGGCTTCCATCCGCTCGGCGTCGGTCACGCTGTAAGGGGAGATGTAACCCTTGTCGAAGCGCATGCCTTCGACAAGATCCATCTCGAGACCGAAGGTCTGGCCTTCTTCGACGGTAATGACGCCGTCCTTGCCGACCTTGTCGATCGCATCGGCAATGGTGGCACCGATTTCGGGATCGGCCGAAGAGATGCCAGCGACATTGGCGATCTGGTCTTTGTCCTCGGAGACGTCTTGGGAGTTCTCACGAATCGATGCAACCGCGGCTTCGACTGCTGCCTCGATGCCCTTCTTGAGCGACATGGGGTTGGCCCCCGCGGCCACGTTTCGGAGACCTTCGCGAACCATCGACCATGCGAGGACGGTGGCGGTGGTCGTGCCGTCGCCGGCGACATCGTCGGTCTTCTTGGCAACTTCTTTGACCAGTTCGGCCCCGATGCGCTCGAAAGGGTCTTCGAGTTCGATTTCCTTGGCGATGGACACACCATCGTTGGTGATGGTGGGTGCGCCCCACTTCTTTTCGAGCACCACGTTGCGGCCCTTGGGGCCGAGCGTGACTCGAACCGCATCGGCGAGTTGGTTCATGCCAGCTTCGAGACCGCGGCGGGCCTTCTCATCGAATTGAATGGTCTTTGCCATCAGTCCTCCTAGAACGGATTTGAGCGCAAGCGCTTTTGGCACTCTCGTGCCGAGACTGCTAATTCAACCCGGAGGGCAACAATTTCGCAACCCCGAAACAAGTGGTTCAGCCGCCAGCCACCGCGGCAACGATGCTCAACTCGGCATGTGGCTCTACCGCATGGTTCACGCCGCCACAGCCGCGAGCGTTCGTATCGCCGACAAACACGTTTACAAAGCGGAGGATCTGACCATTCTCGTCCAGGATCCGCTCGGCAAAGCCCGGAAACTGGCTCTCGAGGTCGGCCAACACCTCACCGACCGTTTCGCCAGAAGCGGTGACGGAAAGAGCGCCGTTGGCGAGGGGGCGAAGAGTGGTGGGGATTCGCACGGTAGGCACGTCGAAAAGTCTATTCGCGACTTGCCGATCCCACGATCTTATTACGAACCGGCAAACATTGGTTCAGTCACCCGCCTAACGAACCGATGCCTGAACTTCACCGTGGTTTTGGTTGCCACGGGACGCAACGACGGGGTGGAGAAACGATGAACGCGCACAATTCTGCCGTACCGGAACGTCTCGCCGAGTTGGTTGTCGCCCTCAGCGGAACCGACGACCGTACGGCCCGCGTGGCTCTCTACGACGCCCGCGATAGGCAAGCAACGTTTGGTGACGACCTCACCAGCGTCGCGGCGGCCTTGGTTACGATCCGCCATCGCAAAAACCAGCCGCGGGAATCGGTAGCCACAGGGGGCTAGTACCGCGCGCCGCCTAAGCGATCTAACATCGCGGCCATGAGTTCAGACGCCGACCGCTCCTCACCTGCTCGACTCCCCGTCGTAAAGACCTCGTCCATGTCGCTCCCAGCCCGTGTCGTAACCTTCGGTCTCGCGGCGTTCGGGCTGATCATGATGGTCCAGTGGGTCCTGGGGTCACTGATCGGCATAATCAAGTTCGGCTTGTTCGTTGCGATCGTTATCGCCGCGGTTAGTTGGGTCATTTCGGCGAAAGCCAAGCGCTGACCGCATCCGCCACGCAGGCTGCCGCCATCTTCGCTGCTCTCTCGCCACCATAAAGCGCGGTAAGACTCGACACCTCTACGTTGGCCTCCGACGAGTCGACAAATGCGTCGGCCGACTCGTCGACCTGACCAGCGACCACCAATACGGGCGTCTCGGCGGCTGCGCAAAGCTCCAGCACGCCGCCCACGACCTTGCCATCGAACGAGGTCGCATCGAGTTGTCCCTCGCCCGTGACCACCAAGTCGGCCGCCTCAATTTGGTCGTAAAGCAGCACCGCATCGGCGATTGCCTCGAAACCACCGACGAGCCTCGCTCCCACCGCGGCCAAACCCCCGGCCAGACCACCAGCGGCGCCGCCACCGACGAGCGACCCAACCTCGACCCCGTACTCATCGAAATAGACCGCCTCGAGACGTTTGAGTCGGGCCGCCAGCAGCCCAACTTGAGCAGCCGTGGCCCCCTTTTGAGGACCAAACGTTTCGGCGGCCTCGGCAAACAAGCTGCGCACGTCGCAGGCGACAAGCAGCGACGTTCCTTTGAGCCGTGACGGGGCGGGCATGGCTCGGATGGCACCAAGACCTCCGTCGGTTGTGGCCGACCCCCCTACGCCGACGATTATTTCATCGGCGCCCGCTTCGAGCGCTCTTGCGATCAACTGGCCAGTGCCCGCGGTCGTTGCTGTCATGGGGTCATTGGCGATGGGCCCACCGGCCGTCGCGAGTCCGGAGGCCTCGGCCATCTCAATCACCGCTCGCCCGCCGGCGAGGCGCCACTTGGCCTCCACCGCGGTGCGCAAAGGACCGGTGACCGTGGACGAGCGATTGGCCCCTCCAAACGCGTCGAGCGTCCCTTCGCCCCCGTCGGCCAACGGTTGAACATCGCTGCTCACCCCAGCCCGACTGGCCCCCTCGGCCATAGCGATCGCCGCATCCGGAGCGGTGAGGGTTCCACGAAACTTGTCGGGACAGGCCAGCAGTCGCATTCCCCCATGGTGCCCGCCGACTAGGTTCGAAGCTGTGACCTCATCGGTTGTTCTTGTTTCGAATCGCGGCCCGGTGTCCTTTCGCGAAGTCGACGGCCAACTGGTGGGCACCAGAGGTGGCGGCGGCCTGGTCAGCGGACTGGCGCCACTAGTTGCGGGCCGCGACACGACTTGGGTCGCGGCGGCGCTCAGTGACGGCGACCGCGCCGCGGCCGCCGACGGCGTTATAGAAGCGGCCGGGATGCGAGTCCGAACCTTGGCCATCGACGATGCCATCCTCAGACCCGCCTATGACGTTGTTTGCAACGCCACGTTGTGGTTCATGTACCACGGGCTTTTCGACTTGTCCCGGCGGCCGATCTACGACACGAGTTGGGACGACGCGTGGGCGGCCTTTCGCAGCTACAACCAGCAGTTCGCCGATGTCATTGCCACCGACACTGCGGCCAACGCCACCGTTTTGGTGCAGGACTATCACCTTTGCTTGCTCGGACCGATGCTGCGTTCCTCGCGGCCCGATCTCACCACCGTTCATTTTTCCCACACACCGTTTGCGCCGCCCATGATGATGAAGGCCCTGCCCACCGCGGCGGCCCACGAACTTCTCGAAGGCATGGCTGGTCACGATGTCTGCGGATTTCACTCGGCCCGCTGGGCCAAGGACTACCAAGATTCGTGCCTGAACGTACTCGGACACGAAGTACCGACGTTTGTGTCGCCGCTGGCCCCCGACCCCGACGACATCGGAGCGGTCGCGGCATCGCCGCGATGTGTCGAGGCGTACCACGAACTCGACGAACACGTCGGCGACCGCCAACTCATCGTCAGGGTCGACCGCATCGAGCTGTCCAAGAACCTGCTCCGCGGTTTTCGAGCCTTCGACCGGCTTCTCCGCGATCGTCCCGACCTGAGAGAACGGGTCGTTTTTCGTTCACTCGGCTATCCCAGCCGCGAAGGCCTGCCCGAATATCTGGCCTACCGACAAGAGGTTGAAGCGCTGGTCGATGTCATCAACCGGCGCTGGCAGACCTCCGAGTGGACACCGATCGAGCTCGACTTTCGAGATGATTTTCCACGATCAGTCGCCCATTTGTGCCGCTACGACGTGCTCTACATCAACCCCATCCGCGACGGTCTCAACCTGGTCGCCAAAGAAGGCCCCATCGTCAACACCAACAACGGCACCCTCGTTCTGAGCCGAGAAGCAGGCATCCACGACGAACTCGAAGGCGCCTGTCTGAGCGTAAATCCCTACGACATCGCCGAACAGGCCCGGGCTCTAGGAGAGGCCCTCGATCGCACCGCCGCCCAACGAGCAACCGCCAGCGCCGAACTGCGGCGAAGGGCTCTGCTACGTACCCCCAAGGACTGGATGGCCGAGCAACTCGCGGCCGCGTCAGCCGGGCGCTGACCGAGCCCGATCGAGCAAATCCCGCAACATCTCCTCGGCCCCGGCCGGGCCGTCAACCACATGATCGGCGCGGTTCAACAAAATCGGAGGGGCCTCTTCGGATGCGACGGCCACCCGCACAGTGGCAACCCCGCGCTGGGCTAGTTCGTCGAGTCCGTCGAACGCAGGAAGGTCGCCGAGGTCGTCGCCGACGTAGGCCACCGGATCGAAATCCTGAGCGAGTTCGACCACCACGGTGCCCTTGTCGCGTTTGATCGGCGGGTGAATCTCGAACGAGGCCTTGGCTCGGCGGCCTTCGGCGCCGGTGCGAATCGCCGCATCGTCTACCCACTTTTGCACCGGGCCGGAAAGCTCGGGCTGATTGCGATAGTGAATCGTGAGCGACAACCCCTTGGGTTCGACCACGGCCTCTCCGAACTCGGCGACGGCCTCCTCGACCAGCTGCCTCATAACCGACCGCCACTCTTCGGCTTCGTGCAACGTGTGATGACGGCCGCCAGTGCGCCACTCGAGTCCGTACAACCCCACGATGTCGATGACGGGAGGGATCAGATCGGCGAGATAGGTAACCGGACGCCCCGATACGATCGCGACGCGACCCAGGGCGTCGTGTAGGTCAACAAGCAGCTCCGGCAAGCCAGCGCGAGGAACAGCCCCATCGGGCTCAGGGCCGATGTCGGACAGAACACCGTCGAAGTCGAGAAAGAGCCCGGCTCGGGTCGGCGCCCACCCGAAAGGGTCGAGCGGATGATGATCCATGGATGAACTAGCCCAAGGTCCGATCGGCCCCGAGCACGACAATCACATGAAACCCATCGACCTCCGATGGCGTCTTGACGATTGTCGACAGGTCGGTCGGCATCGGTTGGGGAACAACCGCCGCGCCACCGAGTTCGGTCGCGATCCCCGCCGCGTCGGCTTCGTAGCCAGCAGCGAAGTAGATCGCCGAGGTCGGGGGTTCGCCCGCGGCGTTGATTCCGATGCTCGTGTAACCGGCAGTTTGCAACAGCTGCGACTGGGTCCCGGCCAGCCCGCTGACCCCGACACCGTTGGCGACCGCAGCCTTGACCTCGGCAACGGGGCGGGTAACGGGCGTATCGGGAACAACGGGAACGGTCACTTCGGGCTCGACCGCCGTGGCATCGTCGGTGGCGCCCTCGCCGGCACCGACGTCGATCGGTTCGGATGTATCGACGTTGTCGTCGGCGCCGGGGTCGACAACACCGGTGGGGTCGGCGGTGGATTCTGGTGCCGCAGCACTGTCGCCGCCCACACCGCCTTTCCACAACAGAACAAAACCGATGACAACGGCCAACAAGATCAGCGCGCTCCCGCGAGCAGCCGCGTTGCCGCCCGAACGGGCCAACGAGCCGTCAGCGGCCGCGTATCTTCCAGGTGCAGTCATCAGGGGTGCTCCTCGGTGAGCGGGGCCAGAGTTGGCTGACAGCATTGCATCTTCACAGCATCGCAGATTCTAAGGCGTCGGTGGCGACGCCGTCCCGTACGCTGTCCTGCGCAACCCCTAGTCGGGGTTGGCTGCCCGTGTAGCTCAGTTGGTAGAGCAGCTGTCTTGTAAACAGCAGGTCGCAGGTTCGACTCCTGTCGCGGGCTCAACTTTGGCCTCGCCGCCGGTTGACCTCATAACAGACCACCGCGGCCGCGTTCGACACGTTCAACGAGTCGAGCACCCCCGACATCGGGATCGACACCACCGTGTCGCAGCGCTCGCGCACCAGACGCGAAATTCCTGGTCCTTCAGCGCCGAGCACCAGCGCTATCGGTTCTTGCGCGACTGTCAGGTCGAACAGAGAACGATCGCCGCCAGCATCGAGCCCAACGGTCCAAATCCCCCGCGCCGACAAAGTCTTCATCGCCGTCGGTAACCCGCCCACCACAGCCATACGGAGATGTTCGATCGCCCCCGCCGCCGTCTTCGCCACAGTTGGCGTGACATGCGCCGCTCGATGTTTGGGCAGCACGATTCCGGTGACGCCGGCACACTCAGCGGTTCGCAAAATGGCCCCAAGGTTGTGGGGATCGGTGATGCCGTCGAGCAGCAACAAGAACGGAGGGGTGCCGTCGCGGTCGGCTTGAAGAAGTTCGTCGAACGGCACCGGCCGAATCGGCTGCGCCATCGCCAAAACCCCTTGTGAGCCATCGGTTCGGGTCATGGATTCGAATTTGGCCCTCGAAAGTTCGCGGATCGTTACCTTGGCCTCGTCAGCCAGATCGATGATGTCGTCGAGTATCGGCGCCGGGTCGAGATCCCCGGCCAAGATTACTTCGCGGGTACGACGAGTTCCGGCCATGAGAAGCTCGCGCACCGCGTGGCGTCCCTCGACCTGATCGCCCCCGAGGTTCGCGCCGCCTCGCGGCTCGTCGGTTGCTCGGATCGGCGTCGTGCCCCGCTGACCATCACCGCGCCGAGGTCCTCGATTGGGGGCACCAGTACGGCGAGACCCGCCTTTACCGCCCTTGGCGGCCGCACCGCCCTTGCCGCCCTTGCCACCGCGGCTGGCCCCGGAGCGGCCTCTCTTGTTGCTCATGACGCCACCAGGGCCACAGCCCAAGCAGCGATACCCTCACCTCGTCCAAGAGCACCAACCCCTTCGGTACGCCGTCCAGTCACCGTGACTGGGGCGCCGCACGCCTCACTGAGCTTGTTCTGCATTTCTTCCTTCACTGGGGAGATCTTCGGTGCGTCCAGCACCACTGAACAATCGATGTTGCCTGGCCGCCAACCGGCGGACCGGACCGCGTTGCTGGCCCGTCGCAACAACTCAATACTGTCGGCGCCGGCTAGAGAAGGATCGGTGTCGGGGAACATCTGCCCAATATCACCAAGCCCAGCCGCGCCGAGCAACGCGTCGGCACATACGTGGGCGATCACGTCGGCGTCGCTATGGCCAATCAGACCCCGAGCCGACTCGAAGGCGACTCCGCCGAGCACCAGCACCCGGCTGGGGTCGTCGGTATAGGCGTGCACATCAAAGGCCTGCCCGACCCGAAAGGGAATTGATTCGTTGCTCACGAGATATCACCGTCGGCCAGGATCAGCCGCGCCAACTCGAAATCCAGAGGGTTCGTGATCTTGAGATTGCGAGGGTCGCCGTCCACAACCACCACTTTGCCACCTACCGCCTCTACCACCGTGGCGTCGTCGCTGGCATCGGGCGACGAAGCATGGGCTTGACGCAGGACCGAGGCCCGAAATCCTTGAGGAGTCTGCACCGCCACAAGGGTGTCACGGTCGAGCGCACCTGCTCCACGAACCCGAACCGAGTCGACCACGTCAACCCCCGGCACCGCAGCATCGGCGCCGCCTGCCACCGCGGCAATCACCCGCTCGTAAACAGCATCGGCGGTGAGAGGTCGTGCGCCGTCGTGGACCAAAACCACGGTGGCCGACTGCGGCACCGCCGCCAGGCCGTTGCGCACCGACTCCGAACGGCTCGCTCCCCCAGCGACCGCCTTGACCCGACCGCTCCCACCCGAGTCGCCACCAGCACCGAAATCTTCAACCCGATCATTCGGCAACACGACGACGACACCATTGCTATGACGCGCCGCGGTACGAACGCTTCTGTCAACCATCCGCTCGCCAGCCAGCTCGAGAAATTGCTTCGCCGCTCCGAAACGGGAACCCGAGCCCGCAGCGACAACGACCACCCACACCGTGGGATCCACACTATTCATGATGTGATCCTGTCAGCTTTGTGTTCGAACCACTCCCCTCGGCCCAGTAGAACTATGGTGACGTCGACCCATGCCTGACACGACTCTTCCTTCGCTTCTCCGTGCCACCCTGCTTTTTGCCGAACTCAGCGACGACGCCCTCGGCCGGATCGCCGACGCGGCCGTCGAGCGCACGTTGCGGCGCGGCGACATACTTTTCAACGAAGGCGAAGCTCCCGATTCTTTGTTTGTTGTGGTGAGCGGCCGAATCGCAATCGCCAACCGATCGGTCGACGGCCGCGAGTCGGTTGTGGCCCTGATGGAATCGGGTGACCTGTTCGGCGAAATGGGGCTGTTCGACTCACTCGGCCGATCAGCCGAAAGCCGCGCCCTCGAACCCTCCAAAGTCCTGCAAATCTCTTACGACCCGGTGCGCGATCTCTACGAGTCGAGCCCTCTCGAACTGTGGAATGTGGTCAAGCTGCTCGCAACCCGTCTACGAGCGATGGACGAGGCCCTGGCCGACTCGGTTTTCTTGGATGTAACGGGCCGCACCGCCAAACGGCTGCTCGAACTGGCCGGCAACGACAACGAGTTCACGTTGCCTGTCACTCAAGAAGAGCTGGCGGGCATGGTCGGCGCGAGCCGCGAACGAGTCAACAAAGCCATCGCCTCGTTCGTGCGTCTGGGTTGGCTCGAACAATCCGAACGTCGCTACGCCATAACCAACCGCGAACAACTTTCGATTCGTTCGCGCTAGTGGGCGCCGACATCGGCCAAAGCAATGGCGGCCATCAACGTCGGCGCTCGCAGAGCCTCTAGCGCGCCGGGGACCGTGCACGGCCCGGGCGGAACAATCGCTCGTCGAAACCCCATGCGGGCTGCTTCGGCCAACCGGCGATCGAGATGACCGACCTGACGCAGTTCGCCGCCGAGCCCAACCTCGCCCACCACCACAAGGTCGTCGCTCAGAGGGTGACCAGTAAGCGAAGAAGCTACCGATAGAGCAACCGCGGCGTCGGCACCGGGATCGCTCACCCGAGCGCCACCAACGGCCAACGCGTAAACATCGGCACCGGCCACGCTGAGCCCGCATCGGCGTTCGAGCACGGCCAACAGCATGGATAGCCGGCCCTGATCGAGGCCCTGAGCCGACCGCCGCGGGGTGGCCAGAGACGACTTGGCCACCAACGCCTGCAACTCGATCAGCAACGGTCGATTGCCATCGAGGGTCGGAACTATCGCCGACCCCGACACGCCGGTAACCCGGTCGGCGAGGAACAGCCCGCTCGGATCGGCCACCGCTGCCAACCCCGACTCGTCCATCTGGAGCAGCCCGACTTCGGTTGTGGCCCCGAAACGATGCTTGCTGGCGCGAAGCAAGCGCAGCCCATGGTGGCGGTCACCGTCGAACTCCAGAACAGTGTCGACCACATGCTCGAGCACCCGCGGCCCAGCCAGCGTGCCTTCTTTGGTCACGTGGCCCACCAGCAACACCGCCGTGCCATTGGTCTTGGCGTACTGCACCAACGCGTGGGCACACTCGCGAACTTGGGCCACGGACCCGGGAGCAGATGCCAAGTTGGGGTCGTGCATCGTCTGGATTGAGTCGATGACCACCACGTCTGGTTTGACCTCATCGAGATGGCTCAAAATATGAACCAGTGCCGTCTCGGCGACGAGCCACAGGTCTTGGTGGACTGCTCCCAGACGGTCGGCCCGCCCGCGAACTTGGCCAGCCGACTCTTCACCCGACACGTAGAGGCTTCTTGATCCGACGGCCGCAGTAGCCCCGACGAGCTGCAAAAGCAGCGTGGACTTGCCTATGCCCGGCTCGCCACCAACCAATGTGACCGAACCAGCAACCAAACCTCCACCAAGCACCCGGTCGACTTCTGGAAGCCCGGTTGAGCGAGCAACACTGGCATCATCGACGATGGAGCTCATCGGCATGGGGGTGGACTGCGCCGAGCCGACAGAAGTTGGCGAATCGCGGACATCGAGCTCCTCGACCAATGTGTTCCACTCGTCGCAGCCGTCACAGCGGCCAACCCACTTGGGCGTGCTCCAGCCACACTGGGCGCAACGATGAACAGTCTTGGTGCGAGCCATCAAAGCACCCTACGCGCCGGGTGTGACGAGGGCGGGCGAATCAGGTGGCGCGGCTACGAAGCAGATCTTCGAAGCCCCGCACGACCGTGTGCTCGGTTTCGGGAGGGACTTCGGCGCCGGTGACAAACAGGCCGGTCGCCATGCCGAGTTCGGTGGCAACGTCGAGGTGGGCGGCAACATTGGACAGATAGAAACAGTCGTAGAGATCGACTGACATTGTGCGCCGGGTTGCTTCGAACAGCGCCGGCTCGGGCAGCGCCGATCCGACGTCGCCGCTGACCATCCACGAGGTGACCGCACCGTCGAGCGAGGCCATGCGCCGCAGACGGTCTCCCCACACCCGCGGCTGGTTTCCGATCGCGGCCACCGGCAAACGACTCGAGACCATTCGGTCGAGAAAGGGATGAAGGCCGGGTACAAGCCTGAACGAAGAGAGGTAACGGGTCTCGATTTCTTCGGCCCGCGGCCCAAGACCAACCTCGCTCCAGAACTCCTCGGGCGAGAGCCGCCCCAACACCAACTGCCGATGGAAATGACGGATGGCTTCGGGGTCGGCCTCGGGTTGCTCAGCAGTGATGAGCGGCAGCAGCAATCCTTCGATTGGGTCGGTCGGTCGGACAACAACGCCGTGGACGTCGACAACCAAGAGACGCAGCAATCGCCTACGCGGCCTGTTTGCCTCGGCCTCGCGACTAGCCGCTCGTTGCTGGCGTTGACGTTGATCACGTCGGCGACGTCCTTTGGGTGTGCGAAGCTTGGCGAGAACGTAGGTGCCGAGTCGGCTGAGCAGAACCAAAACCAGCAAGACCAGTGCCACCAGCGCAACCGTTGCCCACACCCTCGGCAAGATGTCGCTACTGGACGCCGACGCCGCGACGTCGGCCGCCGGGTCGCCGTAAGACCACGCCCACGTGACCGTGTCGTCGACAACCTCGCCGGTGTCCGACGACGCGTTGGCCGGCATCCGCACCGACATGGTGAGTCCCAGCGCCGACTCGAACGAAGTGCCCGAGGCCGACTCGACCGCTAGCAACGACCGGCCCAACGGTGCGTTGTCGAGCAACCCGGCAAGTACATCGTCGCCAAGCGTCTCCAGCGAGGGAGCCGGATCGATGCTGGCTTGGAAGTCGTAGTGATTACTGGATGGACCAAGCCCGATCCGGGTGAAGTCGTGTTGGTTGTCGAGCACAACATTTGAAAACACCAGGTCAGGACCGACGAGTTCGTCCAAGATCCCACCAAGTTCCTCGGGCGAGAGAAACGGCTTGGTCGCTACGAGGGTGATGCCGCCATCGTCAACCGTGGGCCCCGTGACTGTCCATCCGGCATTGGAAAGATCGTCGAATCTGAGGTCGGCCGGGTCGTCGACCAACAGCGATACCGCTTCGGCGTCAGCTATCACCGTCACGGTGACAGTGCCAGCGCCGTCGTCGTGGACAACGATGTCGACGGCGGTATCGACTCGACAGGCACTGGCCAAAACAACCAGCACCAGTCCCAGAAGAAGCACACGCGCCCGACTCATTCATCAGAAGCTAGACGGTCCTCGCCGTAATGCGGTTCACCAACGCGAAACGGGAGGCCAGCAACTGCTGGCCCCCGTTGCTCGACTTGTCCAAGCGAGGTGCGCGATGTGTCCGACTTGACTTTGACTGTGCTATCCCCGCGGCGTCCAGGTCGGGGTCCAGCCGTAGTCCAAGACCAGGCGCTGCACCCACGCAGCCAACTGAGCTCGGGTCACTGTTTGATCCGGAGAGAAGGTGGTGGCGGTTGTGCCGGTCGTGATCTTGGAGTCTTTCATCCAACGAATCGCGGGCTCATAGTAGAAGCCGGCACCGACGTCATCGAAGTTGTGAGGCGTAGTGATGTTTGGCTCCCCGACGAGTCTCCACAAGAAGACCGCCATCTGAGCCCTGGTGACCGGAGCATCGGGGGCGAACGTGGTTGCACTGGTGCCGGTAGTGATGCCCTTTACGAAGGCCCACTTGACCGGCTCGTAGAAGTAGGTGCCGCCCCAAACGTCGGTGAACGGCTCCTCAAATAGGGTCCACTGCGAGCCAGAGAGCCGGAACAGGAACGTCACCATCTGGCCACGGGTGAGCGGCGCCTCGGGTGAATACGTCGTGGCGCTGGTGCCGGTGGTGATGCCGTTGGCCTTCAAGAAGCCAACGCCTTCGGCGTAGAACGCCCATGGGGGGATGTCGTCAAACCCAGTCGGTCCGAACGGACCGGTATCGAATACGTCCGAGGTGGCCAGAACACCAAGCGGACTTGCCGCACCCAAGGTCTTGCTGGCAGTGTCGTAGGTATACGCATCCCAGAAACCATCGTCATCGGGAGCGACGCCGAAGTTGTCGGCGAGGGATTCGAACACGACGATGCTGCCATCTCCAGAAATCACCGGGAGAGCACTGTCACCGTTGCCTCCCACACCAGCGACCTCGCTGATCCGCTCAGGGGCAGTGTTGCCTACCGTGAAGATGAACACGTCCATCGCCAAGTTGGTGTCGCCAGGGACTAGGTTGGTGGCCCACGACTGGAAGGTCACGTGAGTGCCATCGTCGGAGATAGACACCGCCAGCGAACGGTCGTTGGAGTCAACGCCGGTCTGGTACGGCACCGACACACGAGTGGTCTGCACCAGGTTTCGATCATAGACGTAGACATCGGCTACACCGTTGGTGTCACCAAAGATCAGGTTCTCGGCGAACGACTCAAAGGCGACATACCGGCCGTCACTGGAGATCTTGGGCAAGAAGCTGTTGTCGTCCGCATTCTTGAGTTCTGCCGACAAGCTCACGCGTTCGGTCGTGTTGCCGAGACGGTCTCGCACAAAGATGTCCCACTTGGCGTTGAGGTCGTTGCCAACAAGGTTTGTGGCCTCTGACTCGAAGGCCACGTAACGGCCGTCGCCGGACAAGTCCGGGACAAACGACCGGCCGTCGGCGCCTCCGCCCGAACCGCTAACACTGATCAACTCGACTGCACCAGTGACACGATCCTTGACAAAGATGTCTGAATCAATGTCGGTGTCGAGGGGATTGAGGTTCGAGGCCAGAGAGTGAAAGGCCACGTAGCGGCCGTCATCGCTGACCGAAGGGTGAAACGATGCGCCGTTGGCTTCGCTGCCATCGCCGGCGCGACTAACAACTTCGAGCTGGCCCGTCAGGCGATCGGCAAGAATCACATCCCACGCATTGTTGGTATCAGTCATGCCAAAATTCGTAGCCCGGGAATGAAAGACGACGAAGCGACCATCGGCTGAGATATCGCCAAAGGAGCTGTCGCCGTTGGCTTGTGCCGCCACGGTTCGACTCACCACCTCGAGCGTATGGTTGGTGCGATCCCGAATGAAGACGTCGCTGAATCCGTTTGTGTCGCCGGGCACGATGAAACCCTGCTCAGAGTGAAACACCACGAAACGACCATCGGCATTCACCGCCGGCAACATGGTCCCGTCGTCGGCGGTACCAAATAGCACCGGCCCAGACATGCCCGGAGTTCGAGCGACCGACGCCCCCGCGACAGTCGGAGCGACCAACGAGGCAAAAAGTGCAGCAACGATCAGAGACGGAAGAACCCTGGCGATAGAAAATTGGCGTGGCATAAGGCTCTGATCGAGCCGACAGCGTTTCGCCTTTACTCCCTCAGGGTCGAAAGACTCAGAAGCCCCAGTAACCAATCAACCATGGTCCCGCCGGGACCGCCGATCGAAAGGACCATGGTCCGCGCTACCCGTTATTGCTCAGCCGGGCCGTTTAGCCGGCGCGGCCGGGCAGGGGCCAGGAGTTGGCTCAGAAACTCGACTCACCGGCGTCGGCCAACTCGGGTTCCTCGGGTTCGAAACCTTCGATGGCTCGAAACACCACCTCGAGTTCGTCGGGAGCGTCGGCCTTGGGTTCGACATCGACAATGATGATCTCGCCGGCGCGGAACTCCTTGTAAAGCAAACGTTCCGACAAAGGATCCTCGACCAAACGCTGCAAAGCGCGACGCAGAGGGCGAGCCCCCAATGTCGGGTCGTAACCCTTGTCGGCGAGATGATCCTTCGCGGCGTCGGTTAGCTCGAGCCCCATGCCTTGGCCCGCCAATTGGATGGCGGTGCGGGCCACCATGAGATCGACAATTTGGCGAACCTCGGGCTGAGACAGTTCGTGGAACACGATTACGTCATCGATGCGGTTGAGGAACTCGGGCCGGAAGTGAGCTTTGAGAGCGTCGTTGACCTTTTCCTTCATGCGCTCGTAGTTCACGGCCTCGTCGGCCTTGGTGAAGCCGAGGTTGGCCTTGCGGAGATCTTGCGTACCAAGGTTGGAGGTCATGATCAGTACCGTGTTGCGGAAGTCGACCGAGCGGCCCTGCGAATCGGTCAACCGGCCTTCCTCGAGGATCTGCAACAACGTGTTGAACACATCGGGATGGGCCTTTTCGACTTCGTCGAACAGCACCACCGAGAACGGCTTGCGGCGCACCTTTTCGGTGAGCTGGCCACCTTCTTCGTATCCCACATAACCAGGGGGCGAGCCGACCAGGCGGCTGACCGTGTGCTTCTCCTGGTATTCGGACATGTCGAGGCTGATGAGCGCACTTTCGTCGCCGAACAGGAACTCGGCGAGAGTCTTGGCGAGTTCGGTCTTGCCGACTCCGGACGGACCCAAGAAGATGAACGATCCGCTCGGCCGCTTGGGATCCTTGAGACCGGCTCGAGTGCGACGAATGGCTTGGCTGACCGCCTTGATGGAATCTTGCTGACCAATAACGCGCTTGTGAAGCTCGTCTTCCATCCGCAAAAGTTTTTGCGTTTCTTCCTCGGTCAGCTTGTAAACCGGGATACCGGTCCAGAGTGACAGAACTTCGGCGATTGCTTCTTCGTCGACCTCGTCGAACAAGTCCAGACCCTTGGCTTTGGCGTCACCTTCCATCGAGTCGCGGCGGGCCAGAAGCTCCTTTTCCTTGTCGCGCAGCCGGCCGGCTTCTTCGAACTGCTGGCCCTCGACCGCATCTTTCTTTTGACGCACAACCTCGGAGATCTCGGATTCGAGTTCTTTGTATTCGGGTGGGGTCTCCATGCGCTTGATGCGCAGCCGCGAACCAGACTCGTCGATGAGGTCGATGGCCTTGTCGGGGAGGTGACGATCAGAGATGTAGCGATCGGCCAAGTTCGCCGCCGCGACCAGTGCCTGATCGGTGATGGTCACGCGGTGATGGGTTTCGTAACGGTCGCGAAGCCCCTTAAGAATCTCGATCGTGTGAGCAACCGACGGTTCGTCCACCACGACCTTTTGGAAACGACGCTCGAGAGCAGCATCTTTCTCGAGATGCTTGCGATACTCGTCGAGTGTGGTCGCCCCAATGGTCTGCAGCTCGCCGCGAGCCAACATCGGCTTGAGAATCGACGCGGCATCGATTGCGCCTTCGGCTGCGCCGGCACCAACCAACGTGTGGATCTCGTCGATGAACAAGATGATGTCGCCGCGAGATTTGATCTCTTTGAGAACCTTCTTGAGCCGCTCCTCGAAATCACCTCGGTACCTGGAACCGGCGACAAGCGCACCTAGATCTAGGGTGTAAAGCTGCTTGTGGGCGAGCGTTTCGGGAACAGAGTCGGCGGCGATGGCCTGAGCCAGCCCTTCGACGATGGCCGTCTTGCCAACTCCCGGCTCGCCGACCAGAACCGGATTGTTCTTGGTGCGCCTACTAAGAATTTGCATGACTCGCTCGGTTTCGCGCGACCGGCCGATCACCGGATCGAGAGCCTTTTCGCGGGCGGCCTGTGTGAGGTTGCGACCGAATTGGTCGAGAACCAGCGAACCCGAACCAGAATCGCCGCCCGAACCGCCGGCTGTTGCGCCAGCTTTCTCGCCTGAGCCGCCACCCGCAGAACCCTCAGGGCCCGACCCAGACCCGGAGTACCCCGACAGAAGCTGGATCACCTGTTGGCGAACGCGGCTGAGGTCGGCGCCAAGCTTGACCAACACCTGAGCGGCGACGCCTTCGCCTTCGCGGATCAAGCCCAGGAGGATGTGCTCGGTGCCGATGTAGTTGTGGCCGAGCTGGAGGGCTTCGCGGAGGCTGAGTTCGAGGACCTTTTTGGCCCGCGGCGTAAAGGGAATGTGTCCCGACGGCGAGGATCCACCTTGCCCGATGATTTCCTCGACCTGGTTGCGAACCGCTTCGAGGCTGATGCCGAGCGATTCCAGCGCTTTGGCGGCGACGCCTTCGCCTTCGTGAATCAGACCAAGCAGAATGTGCTCGGTGCCGATGTAGTTGTGGTTGAGCAGGCGCGCCTCTTCTTGCGCCAACACCACCACACGCCGAGCCCTGTCTGTGAACCGCTCGAACATCGGTTGTTCCTCCCAAAATCGCGGGTAATCGGATCGTCCTGTTTCGCGAGCATACCGGCGGCCACTGCACTGAGGTCTTCGATCAGCTGCTAACTACTCGCTCCATCGGCAGCTTCAACGCCGCACCAAGGAAAGATGTTCCAAGTCGTCGCAGGTGTTGGGGCCGAAACTGGGGCAAACACGCACGACCGTCTAGCGTGGAGGGGTGGCCCATCCTCTCGCGATCTTGCCGACCATGGAACCAGACCTTGTTCGCACCGAACAAGAACTTTTGCGCGTCGTTACCGCAGAGGGTGACTTTCTGACCGAGATCGCCAGCCATCTGATCAACGCCGGCGGCAAAAGAGTCCGCCCCGGCTTCGCCATTGCCTCGGCATCGGTTCTCGATCCAACTGGTTCCGAAGCAACCATCGATGTGATCCGAGGAGGCTGCGCGGTCGAATTGGTGCACATTGGCTCGCTGTACCACGACGACGTGATGGACGATGCCACTACTCGCCGCAGCGTAAAGAGCGTCAACTCCCAGTGGGGCAACCTTCGAGCAATCCTCGCCGGCGACTACTTGTTGGGCCGGGCATCGGAGCTTGCATCCGGACTCGGTACCGAAGTCGCCGGACTCTTGGCGACCACGATCACCCAATTGTGCGAAGGGCAGATCTTCGAGCTCGAATCGGCCTACGACCCAGACCGCACCGTCGAACGCTACGAACGTTCGATCACCGGCAAGACGGCATCGTTGCTGGGTAGTGGATGCCGGATCGGGGCTCTTGTCGCCGGACATTCTCGGGCCACGGTCGAATCCTTGACCGAATTTGGGCTGGCCTACGGCATGGCTTTTCAGATCGTCGATGACATCCTCGACATTGTCGCCACCGACGCCGAACTCGGCAAACCAGCGGGCAACGATCTCATCGAAGGGATCTATACCCTTCCCGTGATTCTTGCCCTGCAAGAAGACTCCATCGGCGACGAGTTGAGATCGCTTCTCTCTCCAACCATTTCGCTCGCCCAACGCGACCGGGCCCGCGAGTTGGTCAAAAAGTCAGACGGGCTTCAGTCGGCACTCGATTCGGCTCGGTCATGGGCCGACAAAGCGGCCGCTACTCTCACCGACCTGCCCGACACACCCGGAGCGAGAGCGCTGCGGGCGGCCAGCGACGTGCTCATCGAGCGAGCCGCGGCCCCTCGAGGCCGCAAACGGTTTTCGGGGCGGGCTCGTTAGTCGGCCGGATCGGCGATCTCAGTTTCTCGACGCAACGTCGGGAACAGCACAACGTCACGAATCGTGGTTGTCCCGGTAAGTAACATGACCAACCGATCGACACCTATGCCGAGCCCGGCAGTGCCCGGTAGCCCGTATTCGAGGGCCCGCAAGTAGTCCTCGTCAACAACCATGGCCTCGTCGTCGCCGGCTGCGCCTTCGGCCTCTTGAGCTTCGAAGCGTTGTCGTTGGATTTCGGGATCGGTGAGTTCGGAGAACCCGTTACACAGTTCGCGACCGGCGACAATTGCTTCGAACCGTTCGGTGTAGCCGGGCCGATCACGATGTTCGCGAGAAAGCGGCGACACTTCGACGGGATAGTCAGTGACAAAAACCGGACCCCAGAGCTCGGGCTCGCAGGTCTTTTCGTAGATCTCGAGGATGAGCTTTCCGGGACCGTAATGGTCCTTGACGGCCACGCCGAACTTGTCGCAAAGCGCTCGCAGTTCGTCCATCGGCGTATCGAGATTGATATCGACACCGGCGTGTTCGAGAATCAGCTCTTCCATCGTGGCTCGGCGCCAAGGCGTCGAAAGGTCGACCTCGCGGCCGTCGTAATCGATGGTGGTCGAACCAATTACTTTCTCGGCGATTCCGGCGACCAGATTCTCGGTGAGGGTCATCATGTCGGCATGATCGGCGTAAGCCCAGTAAAGCTCGAGCATCGTGAACTCGGGATTGTGCCGAGTCGACATGCCTTCATTGCGAAATACCCGACCGATCTCGAAAACCTTTTCCATCCCTCCCACCACCAACCGCTTGAGATATAGCTCGGGCGCGATCCGCAGATACAGATTGGCGTCGAGCGCGTTGTGATGGGTCTCGAACGGCCGAGCCAGCGCGCCGCCAGGAATCGGATGCAGCATCGGGGTCTCGACCTCGACAAAGTCTTGATCGTGCAGCAGCGTTCGCATCGTGGCGACGATCTGGGAGCGCTGCGTGAAAGCGATCCGGGACTCTTCGGTGACCCAAAGATCGACGTAGCGCTGGCGATACCTGGTGTCTGGGTCGGAGATGCCATGCCACTTGTCGGGGAACGGACGCTGGGTTGGAGCCAGCACTGTCCATTGGTCGACCCTCACCGATAGCTCGCCTCGGCGGGTCATCATGACGAGTCCGGTGACGGCGATCCAGTCGCCGATCGACAGCCCCGTGAAGCCATCGAAATCTGGGGTGCTCTTGGCCATCGCGAACAGCTGGATTCGTCCCGTTGAGTCCTGAAGCGAACCAAAGGCCAGCTTGCCTTGATCTCGTCGCAGCATGAGCCGACCAGCGACCGTTACAACCTGGTCGGTTTCGGTGCCGGCCTCGGTATCTCCAAAATCATCGGCGACCGAGCGCGTGGAATGGGTGACGTCGTATCGGTAAGGGACGGTCATAAGCGACTACTTCGTGTTTCGGTCGTGCACGATCCGCAGACCGTGCAATGTCAGGAACGGCTCGACGTGTTCGATGGTGTCAGAGACCGGAGCTATCAAGTGTGCCAGCCCGCCGGTCGCGACCACATTGATTTCTCCGAGTTCGTTACCGAACCGGTTGATCATGCCGTCGATCATTGCGGCAAACCCGAACACCGCACCGGACTGGATCGACTCGACTGTCGACTTGCCAATGACGCTTCGCGGCTCGACCAATTCGATAGCGCGCAGCATGGCGGCCCTTCCGAACAACGCATCGAGGCTGATCTCGATGCCAGGAGCGATCGCCCCTCCCAGGAACTCGCCCCTTTCGGATATGACATCGAAATTGTTGCCGGTGCCGAAGTCGACCACCACGGTTGGTCCGCCATAGAGGTCGTAAGCCGCGATCGCGTTGGCGATCCGATCGGCACCGACCTCCTTGGGGTTGTCGTACAGGATCGGCATCCCGGTCTTGACGCCGGGTTCGATCACGATCGGTTCGAACGGCAAGTAACGCTCGACCATATGGCGAAGACTGGCCAAAATCCGTGGCACGCCCGAGCAGACCGCGGCACCCACCAGGTCGTGATCGAAATCGACCTCGACGGTGTCGAGCAAAGAACGAATTTGCACCGAATACTCGTCGCTGGTGCGATCGGCGTCGGTCGACAGCCGCCAATGATCAACCAACCCAAACGCCGCACCTTCGTTGGCACTATCGGAGTCGACTTGCGAGTCGTAGAGACCTAGCACCGTCTGGGTGTTACCGACATCTATCGTGAGAAGCACGAACGAAACGCTACCTGACAAGCCTTGATGCCCCGCTATGAGCATCGGGAACATACGATCACTGGGTGACCAACGCCGCCGCACCAGACCCGACCGACTCGCCCTCTCTCGACGGGCAACTCGTCGAACAAGTAGTCAACCGCCACTGGAACGAAGCGCATCCAGTGCTCGAGGACTACATCCGGATACCCGCCAAATCGCCCAACTTCGATCCCGACTGGCAAGCCAACGGATACATCGCCGATGCCGTCGAGTTGGTGCGCAAATGGTGTGGCGACCACTGCCCCGAATCGGCCGAAGTTCTTGTCCACGAGATCGACGGACTGACCCCGGTGGTGATCGTTGACATTCCAGCAACGGCAGGCAGCCCCAACGAAGAAACCGTGTTGCTCTACGGGCATCTCGACAAGCAACCCGAGATGACCGGATGGCGCGACGGCCTCGGCCCATGGGAACCCGTGCTCGAGGGTGACCGCTTGTACGGGCGAGGCGGGGCCGACGACGGATACTCGGCATTCGCGGCCATGGCGGCCATCGATGCCGTTCGAACAGCAGGAGGACATCATCAAAGGTGCATCGTCTTGATCGAGGCCAGCGAAGAGTCGGGATCGCCCGACCTGCCCGCCCATCTCGACGCGTTGCGAGAACGACTCGGCGAGATCTCTCTGGTTGTTTGCCTCGACTCGGCCGGTCCCGACTACGACGCTATGTGGATGACCACCTCGCTTCGGGGCTTGATCCAAGCCGAGCTCCGAGTCGACGTTGTGAACCGTGGACTGCACTCCGGAATCGCCGGTGGCATCGCTCCTTCCAGCGTTCGGATTCTGAGGCAACTTCTCGACCGTATCGAGGACCCGGCCACGGGGCGGATCCTTATCGACGCGTTCCATGTCGAAGTTCCCGAGGGGCGCCTAACCGAAGCCCGCGACGCGGCGGCCGCCGGCGTCGATCCTCGCGATGACGTTGCGTTTGCCGGCACCACCTGCGCCGACGCCGAAACCGCCGAGGCCGCGCTCCTTGCAACGTGCTGGCAACCAGCAATGGCCACAATCGGTATCGATGGAGTCCCCGCACTCGGCGATGCCGGCAACGTCTTACGACCCCACACCACCCTCGGTCTGTCGTTTCGGTTGCCGCCAACATGCGACCCCGACTCGGCTATTGCTGCGTTGACCGACACGGTTACGGCCAACCCACCGAGCGGCGCCGAAGTCACCCTCACCATCAAAGAATCGGCACCGGGCTGGAACGCTCCCCCGACGGCCGCATGGCTACAAGCGGCGGCCGATCATGCGTCGACTACCCACTTTGGCCGGCCGACCGGTGCGTGGGGTATCGGCGGCTCGATTCCGTTCATGGCCATGCTCGGCGATGCTTATCCCAAGGCGCAATTCATGATCACTGGTGTGCTCGGGCCCGAGGCAAACGCCCACGGACCAAACGAGTTCCTGCATTTGCCGACCGGGAGGCGCGTCAGCGCGTGCGTCGCTCACGTGCTGAACGCTCACGCTAGACCCGCTCAATGATGATTGCGGGAGCCATCCCCCCGCCGGCACACATCGTGACCAATCCAACCTGCTTGTCTTGTCGTTCCAGTTCGTCCAACACCGTCCCGATCAAAATGGCGCCGGTGGCACCAATGGGATGGCCGAGCGCCATCGCTCCACCGTTGACGTTGACTTTGTCTCGATCAAGACCGAGGTCTCGTTGGAACTTTTCGGCTACCACCGCAAAGGCCTCGTTGATCTCGAACAGGTCGATGTCGTCGATTGTCATGCCGGCCCGATCAAGCACTTTGTAAGCAGCCGGGACCGGAGCGTTGAGCATGAGCGTCGGGTCGTCGCCCATGTTGGCGACCGCTACAACCCGCGCCCGAGGCGTGAGGCCGTGAGCCGACGCATAATCGCCACTGGCCCAAAGGATCGCCGCCGACCCGTCGACAACCCCCGACGAGTTGCCGGCGTGATGCACGTGCTGAATATCGACATCGGGATACTTCTGATTGATCAGCTCTCGAAACGTCGGGGCTTCGGGAGTGTGGCGGTAGTCGGCGACCGCCGGAAAACTCGGAGCCAACGCCGCCAACGACTCAGCTGTTGTGCCGGGCCTAGGGAACTCGTCGTGGTCGAGGGCCATCGAACCATCAAGGTTCAGCACCGCCACGAGGCTGCGGTCGAATCGACCTTCGGCGATCGCCACCTCGGCTCGAGCCTGCGACTCGGCTGCCAGTGCGTCGAGAGCAGTCCGGGGAATCGCCTCCATCGTGGCAATCGCATCGGCGCACACTCCCTGATGAGACTGAGGATGAATGCTCTGAAGGTGAAGGTTGCCGGCACCCATGGGCATCAACCCCTTCTTGGGCAGCGACATCATTTCGGTGCCGCCCGACACAACCAGATCCTCCATGCCAGCCATCACCGAGGTGGCGGCGATGCTGGCACTTGTGATACCCGACCCACAGAAACGATCGAGAGTTACCCCCGACGCCCGCACGTCATAACCGGCATCGAGCGCCGACATACGTCCGAGGTCGCCGCTTTGCTCGCTGACCTGAGAGCTGGTGCCCCACACCACGTCATCAACATCGGCGGAGTCGAAACCGTTGCGTTCCTGCAGCGCTCGCAGCACCGTCGAACCAAGATGTTGGGGGTGAAGGTGCGCCAGCGAACCCTTGATTTGTTTGCCAATTCCGCGCGGTGTGCGACAAGCGTCAATTATGAATGCATCAACCATGACGCCAGCCTGACACGGCTCCCCGGTTCAGGCCAGACAGCCGTCGTTGTCGATCAATCTGGCTCGGCCGAACTTCACCGCCAGCAGCAACCGGATCTCTCCGGCCAGCGCCCCCGAGTGTTCCAACGTGTCGGCGCAAACCGCGGCTGCGTAGTCGAGCACGGCCAGTGGCGCGGTAGCTATCACCTCGGCCATACGAGCCTCGACCGTTGCTGGGTCACGTTCGCCATCCTGGATCAAACCGATGCCGGCATCTAGGGCCTTGCGCAAGACCGGCGCCTGGCGCCGCTCGGCTTCGGTGAGGTACTCGTTGCGGCTCGACATTGCCAAACCATCGAGTTCGCGCCGAGTCGGGCACGCCAACACTTCGACCGGCATCGAAAGGTCGCTCACCATTCGCCGGACCACCGCGACCTGTTGCCAATCCTTCTCGCCAAAGTACGCCCGACAATCGCCAACGATCGCAAATAGCTTGGCCACCACCGTTGCCACCCCCGCAAAATGGTTTGGGCGCGCCGCCCCCTCTAGGGGCCCCGCAACCGTGGGGACCGAAACCACAGTGTCGATGTCTTCGGGATACATCTCGGCGACCGACGGCACGAACACCACATCGGCGTTGGCCGCGGCGCAGAGCTCGAGATCTCGATCGAGGTCTCGGGGATAGTCTCCGAGGTCCTCGTCGGCGCCAAATTGCAACGGATTGACAAATATCGAGACGACGGTGACATCGTTGGCCCGGGCCGAAGCTTCGATCAGCGAGACGTGACCGGCGTGCAAATAGCCCATCGTCGGCACGAAGCCGACGCGACGTCCGGCCCGCCGGTGGTCGAAAAGTGTCCCTCTGAGTTCGTCGATAGTCGCAACAATCCTTGGCCCCGCCGTAGCCGGCGCCGGTTCGTGTCGATCCGCCAGCAGTCGGGCCTCGTTCAGGAGGGCTGAGTAGGTTGCCAACTCTGCCGGGAGCCGCCGACGCAGAGCTCCCAGATGAGCATCCAGCGTGGCCTCGTCGCCCCGAGCCGCTGGGCCAGTGAGAGCCGCGGCAGGCCCCATTGAAGCGACGTTGGCGAGATTGCCAGATGCCAAATCCAACAGCGCCTCGAAAGGCACCTTGGCCTCGTTGCCAACCCGCTCGCCATGACCTAGCAAGGCCACCACGTGATTCGAGGAAATCACCGCAGCCGCGTGATAAAGCGCCCGATCCTCGTCACCGATCTCGAATGGTCGACCACCCAGAGCCGCAACCATTTCTCGAGCCACCGGGTCGCCCGCAGTGGCAAACCACCCACCGTCGCGCAGCCGCGCCGCCCCAAGCTCCGGATTGGGAAGAGCCATCAACGGATGCATCGCCGCCCGACGCGGATGGGGAGCCAACACATCCAACCCGAGCGACCCCGCGAGATGCACGACAACCGTTTCGGTCGAGCGCGGAAGGGTCCGTGCTACTTCGGCAATCACCGAGTCGGGGGTCGCGATGACAACGACGTCGGCCGAGTCTGACGCCAACATCCGATCGTGATCGGTCCGTCCCAGCACATCTCTGACGGCGAACCGAGCCGAGTCCTCCAACGCCTTGGCCAGAGAACGACCAGCGCGGCCCGCTCCAATGATGCGGACCGTCAGAGGCTTGGCGTCGCTAGTCACTCGACCGCCGCACCGAGGCCCACGGACCCAATGTTCGTACGCCCTCTGCCTCAGCGGCGGCCGCAACGTCGTAGCCCGGTGGCAACAAATCGGGCGCAACGTCAGCCAACGGCACCAACACAAACGCCCGCTCGAACATCCTCGGATGAGGGACGATCAGGTCGGGTTCGTTCGACGTCATTTCGTCGACCCAAAGCACATCAACATCCAATGTGCGCGGCCCCCACCGAACGACTCGGACCCGCTGGGCGGCCAACTCGAGGGCCTGGCAAAGCTCGAGCAAGTCCCGCGGAGTCAGCAGGGTGCGGAGTTCGACCACAACGTTCAGGAACGGATCTTGCTCTACGCCGCCGACCGGATCGGTTTCGTAGGCCGAGGACACCGCCACAAGATCGGGGATTGCCGCCACTGCTTCGGCTAGGTACTCGACCCGGTCGCCCATGTTCGAGCCAAGCCCCAGAAAGGCCCGATGCAACGGCGCCTCAGCAGAAAGCGGTTTGCTCACCGTGACCGGGTCAGGCGTATTCCGCTCGATACAAGATCCTGCGAAACCGGCGGACGTAGTTTGCGAACTTCGATAGTGACCGAGTCGATCCGTTCGTCGTCCAAGATCACCTCGGCGACTCGCTGGGCCATCCGTTCGAAAAGCTGGAACGATTCGGCCAACGCGACAGCCTCAACCCGATTCAGGATCTCGCCATAGTCCACGGTGTCGGCCAGCAAATCGGAGCCGGTTGCGCTTGACACGTCGGCAGTGATCTCGATATCGAACTCGTAGGGCTGACGACGTAGTTGTTCTTCTGGCAACGCCCCACAGATGCACATCAGGCGCACGCCTTTGAGGATGATCACCTCGGCCGGGTCGGGCGCCATCTTCAGGCGTCCTCCATCGGCTCACCAACATGGTCGTCCGCGCCCAGCTCGTCGTCGCCCAGCTCGTCTTCCTCGATCGCCGAACCGATGAACGCATCCTTGGAAACTTCCGACGGCGGATCACACTTTTCGACCAGCGCCACCGTTTCTCGCGCTACCTGACCGAGCTCTCGCTCGAACAAGCGCTCGGTGACCGTAATGGCCTGAGGCCCACTCGGAACCAAACCCATCCACAAAAGGTAGGCCGCGACAAGCCCGGTGATCGTCTCGCCGAGTTCTTCGCGGTGGACCAAGATCTTGTCGCCATCGGCGACGTGATCTCGAATCGAAGCCATGGCGCGGGTGAGACTCAGCGATCCTCCCGCCGGCCCCCCAAACGGCACATGATGAAACGGCACGGCCATCTCTTCGTAATTGTGAAGGTTCTGACTCGAGCCGCACAACGACATCACGAAGTCGAAGCTGTTCTGACGAAGCCAGATGATTTCCTCTTGACGCCGAACCTTGCGATGACTCGAGCCATAGCCACCGGGTCGCTCCGACACCGCCACCAGGTCCTTTACAACCCACGTGAAATGGCGCGGCTGAATCCCCTGCGCCCACTTGCCTCTCATCGTGACAACACCCCCACAGCGTGGACCGTAGCTTGCACATCGTGGACTCGGACCATGTCGGCCCCCAAAAATGCTCCCCAAGTAGCCATAGCTAGCGATCCTTCGAGCCGATCGGAGGCCGAAACGTCGAGAACGCCATCGCTGCGGGCGTGAAGATCGCCGATGGTGCGCTTTCGGCTCACTCCGAGAACCACCGGACCAATCTCCACGAAACGGTCAAGGTTGGCAACAATTTCGAGGTTGTGCTCGAACGTCTTGCCGAAGCCGATGCCGGGATCGATCCAAATATCACGTACCCCGGCGGCTTGGCCCCGCTGCACCGCGTCGGCCAGATAGACAGCGACTTCCTCGACCACGTCGTCGTATTGCGGGTTGTCCTGCATTGTCTTGCTCGGCCCGCCCGAATGCATCGCGATCCAACCAACGCCATGAGCGGCGGCGACGTCTTCGAGCGACGCGCTGACGTCGTTGATGAGCGATGCCCCAGCGTTGATCGCCGCGACAGCAACTGAGCCCTTGTTGGTGTCGACCGAAACTCTCGTCGACGGCCACCGCTCGACAATTCCTTCGACAACCGGAACGATCCGCTGCGTCTCGAGGGCGGCAGCGACCGGGTCAGAGCCCGGTCGCGTCGACTCGCCCCCCACGTCAACAATGTTGGCGCCTTGTTCGATTAGTCGACCGGCATGCTCGATCGCGGCCTCGGCTCGAAGCCACTGCCCACCGTCGCTGAACGAATCCGGAGTCACGTTAATGACCCCCATCACGTCGACCATCCAACGCCGCCTAGTGCTGGCCCAAGAAACGCATGGCCTCGGCCCTGGTTGCGACGTTCTCGCGAAAGATCCCGGTGACCGAGGACGTAACCGTAGATGACCCTGGCTTGCGCACGCCCCGCATAGACATACACAGGTGCTCGGCTTCGATCACCACCAGTACACCGCGGGGCTCGAGGCTTTCTTCCAAAGCATCGGCGATTTGGCGCGTGAGACGCTCTTGGACCTGCGGTCGCTTGGCGAAACCATCGACCAACCGGGCGATCTTCGACAAGCCTGTGACATTGCCGGACCTATTAGGAATGTAAGCCACGTTGGCCGTGCCGAGAAACGGAATGAGATGGTGCTCGCACAGCGAGTAGAGCGGGATATCTCGCACCATCACCATCTCGTCATGGCCAGCCTCGAACTGGGTGGCCAGATGGGTGGCCGGATTTTGATGAAGGCCCGCGCAAATTTCGGCGTACATTCGTGCCACCCGCGCCGGCGTATCGTGCAGACCATCACGATCGGCATCCTCGCCGATCGCCTCGAGAATCTCTCGCACGGCCGCTGCTATCCGCGGTTGATCAACTTCGGGAGCGTGCACCCCATCTATGAGCGGGCGCAGGTCTTCGGCATCAGTCACAGGCTTGAGGGTAGCGACCGCCGTAGGGCTATGCGGGTTCGAAAACCCTGATGGCATCGAGTTCGCGATAGTGCTCGCCGACGTCGAGGCCGTACCCAACAACGAAGTCGGGCGGAATCGGAAAGCCGCAATAGCGGGCGTCGCCGTCGTGAGCGCCCTCTCGCACCAACAGCGCACAAATTTCGAGGCTCGCCGGCTTTCGGTCACCGAGGACCTGCTTGAGGTATTTGAGGGTCAAACCAGAGTCGACTATGTCCTCAACCAAAATGACATCGCGGCCTTCGATATCGGTCTCGAGGTCCTTGACGATGCGCACAACCCCGCTCGATTCGGTCGACTGGCCATAGGACGACACCGCCATGAAATCGAGCTCGACCGGCAGGTCTATAACCCGTGCCAAGTCGGCCATAAAGACAAACGCACCTTTGAGCACCCCGACCAGCAACGGCCGACGGCCCGCGTAGTCCTCGGTGATTTGGACACCAAGCTGCGTGACCCGCTCGGCTAAATCGTCGGCGGCAATTACAACCCGGCCAACTTTTCCTTTGGGCACTGTGCTCACGCCACGACCCTAACCCAGTACCGAACTAAGCCAGTACCGAACTAACTGATCGACAACCGTCCGGCCGAGCGCGACACCCGATGACCGCCAACAACCTCGGCGGCAATCGCCGAACCAGTAACCACTGCCATCACCCGCTCGACCGAAGCCGCGTCAACTACGTAGGTCGAACCGGTTTCTGACCGGATCCAGCGTCGCAGAGCCTCCCCGGCGACCACCGGCGCGGCCGCCCGCAAGTCTTCGACATCGACAGGGTCCAAATCGGCAGCCAACGCCGCGACCACATCGGTCGCCGCGCCCGACAGATCGGCGAACCGGTTGAGCAGCGGCACGGGATCGCGCTCGAAAATGTCGGTAATCAGGGGCAACAACTCGGTTCGGACCCGGATTCGTCGAAACGACGGATCGGTGTTGTGCTCATCAACGACGACCTCGACACCAGCTCGATCGCACACGTCCCGAAGCTCGGATCGCCGCAACCCGAGCACCGGCCGATGGACCATCGAGAACCGAGCCGCTACTCCGCTCGTACCTGAGCCTCGCAACAAGTTGAGCAGCACTGTCTCGGCTCGGTCGTCGGCGCTATGAGCAACGCACACGTCGGCCGGCAACGCGTCGTAGCGGGCCGTCCGGGCCCGGGATTCGAGATCACCGCCCGGTTCCAACTCAACTGACCTGAGCTCGAACTCGACGCCCAACTCGCCCGCGAGGCGTTCGACGGCCCTGGCATCGTCGCCCGAGGTCGGACGCAAGCCGTGGTCAACATGCCAGATCACAAACGGTCGACCAGACGCCGCAGCCAACAAGGCCATGGCCACGCTGTCGGCTCCGCCGCTCACGCCCAAAGCCAGCGGCGACGTCGAGTCGCCAGTGTCAGGAAAGCGGCACCGGTCTAGCAACTCGGCCGCAACCACGAACTCAGACCGCGGCCGAGGACCCGACCCGCTCGATCCACAACGAAGGATCACGAATTTCGTAGATCGAAGGAACGTTCGCTGGTTCGGCCCATGCCCGGTCGAGAAGATCTAGGCCGCCGTGGCCTTCGACCGCGGTGATAAAGCTCTCGCCCTCGGCGTATTGCTTCATCTTGGCTTCGAGGCCCGCCAACCGCTGGAAGACTTTGAGAAACCCGCTCGAGTTCTGACGTCGATTCCGAAGCACTCGGGCAAAGCGTTCGGCCGAGGGAACCAAACCCTGGCCAGCTCGGTCCATGGTGATGTCGCCGTGACCTTCGAGCAAACTCATCAGGCCGGCAACCTCGTTGATGACCGCGAGCTGCTCGTCAGAGGCAAACAAGGCCATGATGCCGCCCTGATCCATCGGGTCTTCACCGCGCTTACGAGACTCCATCAGTCTCTGTGCCGCGGCAAGGAAACGCTTCGGGTCGGGGTCAACAGAATCCATTGTCGACTCGACAAGGCCCAAGAAATGGTGGCGCATCCACGGCACCCCAGTGAATTGGGCGCGATGAGTGACCTCGTGAAGGGCCAACCACAGCCGGAATTCCTGAGGCGGGAACGCATACCGCTGTTCGAGCATCAAGACATTTGGCGCCACGTAGTAGACGATGTCTTGCTCGTCGGGATTCTCGTCCTCGATCACCAACAAGTCGTATTGGCCCAAGACCCTGGTCGACATCCAGCCAAGCATTGCGCCCAACTCGGCGCCGGCAATCTTTGGACCGAGGGCGCCCTCCTTGCCATCCATCTTGTCGGCCAGTTTGTCGGTGATCGGCCGCAAGAGACGTTGAAACGACGACAAGTTGGCCTCGACCCAACCTTCGCGGTTGGTGACCCGGCCCCGGGCGTTGCCATCAAGAGACCGCAACCCTGTGCACGCCGCTACCAGGTCTTCGGCTTGAGCTGTGTATCTATCGAAATCTTCTTCGAGACCATCGCGGTAGCGGGCTGATCGGTAAGGCTCGCGGCCCGCGACCTTGCCCGCGATTGTCCTGGCGATGTCCCAGTCGACCGCTCCGCTCATCAGTCCCGCGGGTAACGCTTGAACGTGACCTGTTGGAGGTAACCGACGATCGTGGCAACTACCGCCAAGACCGACGCACCAACAAGGACCACCGAAATCCAGTAATGCCACACAACGGCGAGAAGGTTCATGGCGCAGAGTGTAGGGCGTACCGTCGGTCGAGCCGCATACCGGGGTCAGTCGTCAAGCACTTTGCCGCGCATCCGAGGCACGACCATGGGTGCGTGCAGGCTGCAGAACTCCTGTTCGTTGTACACACTGAGCCTGGTTCCGCACTCGGGCTCTGCGCAAACGCGACCCACCGCGGCCACCGGCAGGTGCCGCTCGGTGCTGGTGAATCTCTCGGCTTGAACTCGCATGCCTGTAATAACGACATGAGCCGGCTGTGTAGTTCCGGCCGACACCAAAGTGTCACATCAAGAACTACGAAATCGGTGTTACTGACCTTGGAGGTCGTCGCGGATCGCGTCGGCGATGCGCCGGCGAAGCGACTCGGGCACCTCGTCGCAGCATCGTCGAGATATGACCTGACGCAGCTCTATCTCGAACGAGTAGGTATCGAGACAGTGCGAACAAAGGTCGATGTGGGTCTTGATCACCGTGCGGCGCTCGACGGTGAGAACGCCATCAAGGTACTGAGAAAGCTCTTGCAACGCGGCCTGGCACTCGTTTGATTCGAAGTCGTCGCACGGGTTCGCCATGTCAGAACTCTTCACTCGAGTCGGCCCCGACCGCGGCTGGTTCCGGGTCAGGGAGGAGACGATGCTCCTCAGCAAATGCGTACAACCGCTTCTGAAGCTGCTTTCTTCCACGATGCAGACGACTCATCACGGTGCCGATAGGAACGTCGAGGATTTCGGCGATCTCTTTGTAGGCAAAACCTTGCACGTCGGCCAACAAGATCGGCATGCGGTAGTGCTCGGGGAGATCTTCGAGAGCCACCTTGACCTCGTCCTCGCCGAACAGGTCCATGAGCTCGTCCTCAGCGCTACGGCCAAGCACCGAGCCGGCCTGCCCACCTATGCGGCGATACAAGTAAAGGTCCTCAACGTCGTCGATATCGGACTCGGTAGGGCGACGCTGCTTCTTGCGGTAGTCGTTGATGTAGCTATTGGTGAGGATGCGATACATCCACGCCTTGAGATTGGTACCCGCCTCGAAACGGCCGTAGGCCCGGTAAGCCTTGAGATACGTCTCTTGAACAAGATCTTCGGCATCGGCGGCGTTGCGGGTCATACGCAGAGCCGCGGAGTACAGACCACTCATGAGCGGCATGGCATCGTCGGCAAAATCGGCGGGATCAGCCACATGACCTCCAGAACAAGTATGGAGCCCGAGAGGAGAGTTGAACTCCTGACCTACGCTTTACGAGAGCGTTGCTCTACCAACTGAGCTACTCGGGCGAAGCCCAAAAGGTACCAAACCCGGTAGGTCGTTCCTCACCGGATTAGCGCGGGACTGGATTGGCGCGGGCCTCAAATGGCGAGCGTCAGCTCAAGCTCGGGAGTTTGAGCAGGAGCGCCTGCAACGCCAACGCCTCGTTCGGATTGCGGCTGAGGGCATCGGCCGTCGCTCGGAGCTGGCCAATGCCGTCCAGCAGCGAAGACCGTTGATCACCATCAGCAACGGCGTCGCGATATCGCGTCGCCAACGTCGCCAAGCCGAACCTCAGCTCGTCGGTACGAAACTGGCGGACTTCGCGCCGATGACGCGTCTCCATATCTTTGCGCCCCGATCCACGGGTCCCGAGCTGTTCCTCCCGTTCGGCCAACGCGTCGAGTTCGGCCACGTGCCTTCGGACCTTTACTTGACTGGCCTCGTCGATCAGCGATCGGACTTCCTCTACCAGCACCGCCACCGCCGCGCCCGTACCGTCGAGTCGATCAGGCACCGACCACCAAGCACTTTGGCGAGCGGCCAGCCGTTCGTCTTTGGCCAACGTTCGAGCTCGCTCGAAACTCCCGTTGGCGGCGCCGGCAATGATCTCGGCTTGTGCGGCGTCGGCGATTCCGTCCTCGATAAGTGCCGTCGCTATCGCCTCAGCAGGAATAGGAAAGAAATCGATTCGTGTGCAACGACTCTCGATGGTCACATGTTCGGGCGGAACGTCTTCGGCCAACAACACAAAAGTCGAGGTGGCGGGTGGCTCCTCTATGGTCTTCAACAATGAAGCAGCGGCCGCCGGCGTGGCGGTGTGGAACCTGTTGACGATCAGCACTTTGCGCCGTCCTTCAACCGGCGACCGACTGGCCTGAACGATCAACGGTTCGGCTTCTTCCTCCCGCCGCAGCGAGTTCCCCGCCGGATCCAAAATATGCACATCGCTGTGCCGCTCGGCTCCCGCTAGCCGACGATGCCGATCGGCAGAATCGGGATCAGCAGCCGCCAGCAATTCTCCGGCAAAGATGCTCGCGGCATGGCGCTTTCCGCTGCCTGGCGGACCAACGAACAAGTATGCGTGCACCGGCGTTTCGACGGCCGCGGTCAGGCTGTGAACTGCTCCCGGTTGGCCAATCAGCGACTTCCAACTCATGAAGCCGATGACAGCCAGTCGGCCACCGCCGCGTCGACGCGCTGTCCGACCTCGTCGATGGTGCCACCAGCATCAACAACCACCCAAGAGTCGGGTTCGGCCGCCGCCATCTTCAGGTAGCCGTCGCGAACTCGCATGTGAAACTGCGCTCCGGCTCCCTCTATTCGATCGATTTGAGTTCCGAGTCGCCGCCTCGAAACCGACAACTCGACGTCGAGCAGAACAGTCAGATCCGGCGTTAGGCCGTGGGTAGCGAACCGCATCATCTCGTCGAGGACCGCTAGATCAAGACCGCGCCCGTAACCCTGATAGGCGCTCGTCGACGCCGTGAACCGATCGGTGATGATGGTGCGGCCGCTCCCGAGCGCGGGAGCGACCACCTCGGCAACATGTTGCGCTTTGTCAGCAATCACCAACAATGCTTCGGCCCGATCGTCGAGTTCGTCGTGGGTGGGGTCGAGCAGGATCGAACGAATCGCGCTTCCAATAGCGGTCGCTCCGAACTGAAACGTGCACTCGACCCCCAACTTCTCGGCGAGGCGACGAGCTTGCGTTGATTTACCGGAAGCGTCAGCGCCCTCAAAGGCAATCAGGCGTCCGGTCACACCGTCTCCTCCTCGGCGCTGGCGGCGCTCAAGAAAACGCCCGACCCCGATCTCAGTGACCACATCGCCAGTCCGCCGGCGATCATGATGATGATCCCCGAAAGCCACATGGTGAGCCGGACGCCGGGCAAGAAAATGGCGAGGCTCCCGATCTGAACCTCGCGGTCCCACAGCGACGCCGACAAACTATCGAGCAATTCCGACAGTGCTGGCGCGATGGCGAGGGCGATCAAGACACAAAAACGCACCAACACGAGCAGCGCCGAAAATATCCGACCCCGAAACTCGTCGTCGACGTTCTCGTGAAGGAGGGTGAACCCGAGCACATAAATCGGTCCGGCCGCGAACCCGACCAGCGCAATAACCGGAACGACTATCGACAACACCGACGACGAAGCCGCCACCAGCAATGCCCCACCCGCGACAACCAAGGCAAACGGGAACACCCGCGCCCGATTGATCCGATTTTGCATTAACGACGCCATCAGTACGCCGCCGGCCATACCCGAACCCAAGGCAAACAGAATCAGGTTGAAGTCGGCGCCATCTCCGGCAATGACCTGATTAACAAAAATGGCACCCAACGGTACGAGCATGCCCCCGCCAATCACGCCTGTGGCCAGACCAAGATTGACCGCCCTCACGATGGGATTCACCGCTATGAACTGCCAACCTTCGCGCAGCTCTCGCAACGCGCCGCCGACATCCCATTTCCCGACCTCGCCAGAAAGTCTTTCTTCGCGGCTGCGACGAGGTATCGCAATGTTCCACACGATCAAGGCGGTGAGCAGAAACGAAATTCCGTCGACGTAAAACGCCAATCCTTCTTGATTGAGTCGCCAAGCGTCGACCCACCCCTCATCAGAGAACGTGCCAGACAATTTTGCCAAAAGCGCCGCTATGCCGGCCGCCACCGGAAACATGCCGTACGCGGCCGCGACGTTGAACGAATTAGCCGACGTGAGCTTGTCACGGGGCACGAGGTTGGGGACGATCGCCTCCTTCGCCGGCGACCACAACATAGTGAGGATCTCGAGCACGAACGACGCCACGATGAGGCCCAGGAGCGTGTCGACAAACGGCAGTGCGAACAGCACCAAAGCCCGACCCACGTCGCAGACCAACATGACTCGTTTGCGATCGAGACGGTCGACAATGACGCCAGCGGCGGTCGCCAAAAAGAAACCCGGCGCAATACGAGCACCAAGGACGAGAGCAATCGCGGTGCCTTCAGACCCTTCGCTGATTCGCTCGGCCAGAGCGATGATCGCGATCAGGCCCAGCCAGTCGCCCGTCGCCGAAATCAGCTGAGCAATCCACAGCTTGAAAAAGTCCCACGATCCAAAGACTCGGTCGATTCGCCCACTTGGGCGGGTTGCGTCGAACGCGTGGTTCAAACGTTCGGCGCTATTGGACGGCGGATTCGTCACGGGTCGAGACTAGAGGTCTATGGGCCCAAGGCGCGGCGCAGTAGCTAATCGGAAGCTTCTGTGTCGTCGCCGGCCGCTCGCTTCTTCGTGGCCTTCTTCTTGGCCGCTGGCTTCTTCGTGGCCTTCTTCTTGGCCGCTTTCTTCTTCGTGGCCTTCTTCTTCTTGGTCGCCTTCTTCTTGGCTTTCTTGGCCGGACCCTTGAGGCGTCGCTCAGCAAGCAACTCGGCTGCTCGTTCGACGGTGAGTTCCTCGACCGTGTCGCCCTTACGCAACGATGCGTTGTACTCGCCGTCGGTTACGTAGGGTCCGAATCGACCGTCCTTGACGATCATCGGGTTGCCAGACTCGGGGTCAGCCCCCATATCACGCAACGGAGGTTTGGCCGCGCCCTGGCCGCGGCGCCTCTTGGGTTGGGCCAGGACCGCCAAACACTCCTCGAGGGTGATGACCAACATTTGTTCTTCGGTCTCGAGACTGCGGCTGTCGGACCCCTTCTTGAGGTACGGGCCGTATCTACCGTTTTGAACAGTTATGACCTCGCCGTCGGAAGGATCGGCCCCAACGGTTCGGGGCAGGGTGAGAAGCTCCAGGGCATCATCAAGCGTGATCCGCTCGAGGGTCATGGTCTTGAACAACGACGCCGACTTTGGTTTCTCTTCTTGCTCGTCAAAAGTGCCGACCTGTACATAGGGACCAAAGCGCCCAGCCTTGGCGTAAATGTCCATGCCGGTCTCGGGGTCTTGTCCAAGAATCCGGCCCTCCTTGGGCATGGACAGGTACTCCATCGCTTTTTCGATGGTGAGTTCGTCGGGCGGGATGTCGTCGGGCACCGAAGCGGTGACGTTCTGATCCTTTTCTTCGCTATCGCCCTTTTGCACGTAAGGGCCATACCGACCAACCCGAACCACCACTGGTTGGCCGTCTTCGGACATGCCGAGCGGGATCGTATTGACCAGACGAGCGTCGATGTCGGGGAGCCGAGTAGAGACCTTCTCCTTGAGGCCCGGCTCACCATCGTCACCAGACTCGCCAAAGTAGAAGCGGGTGAGCCATGGCTCGGCGAACTCGGTTCCGCCGGCGATCTTGTCGAGGTCGTCCTCCATCTTGGCGGTGAACGCGTAGTCGACAAGATTCGGGAAATGACCCTCCATAACGTTGACCACCGAAAAGGCCGTGAACGATGGAACCAACGCCGACCCCTTCTTCCAGACATAACCGCGGTCCTGGATCGTGCCAATGATCGACGCGTAGGTCGACGGACGACCAACACCGAGCTCTTCTAGCCGCTTTACGAGCGATGCCTCGGTAAAGCGCGAGGGGGGCTGAGTCTCGTGGCCCTCAAACTCGAGAGGGGCCACGGCCTTGGCCAAATCACCCTTATCGAGCGGCGGCAGGCGCCGCTCGTCACCATCGGAAGATTCACTCGCCGCTTGGCGCTCACGGTCGACTGACTCTTCGTAAACTTCGCGAAAACCGCGATGAGCTATCACGGTGCCGGTTGCGTTGAATTCGACATCGGTGTTGGAAGCGGAGGTCGCCCCCAATCTCAATTGCACCGTCTCGCCCGTGCAGTCGGTCATCTGCGAGGCAACGGTTCGTTTCCAGATCAGTTCGTAAGCACGTGCCTCGGACTGAGGAAGCTCCTTGGCCACGTCATCAGGCAGGCGGAACTGCTCACCGGCTGGCCGGATGGCCTCGTGAGCCTCCTGCGCATTTTTTGACTTGGTGGCGTAATGGCGAGGTGCTTCGGGCAAGAACTTGGGCCCATAACGCTGCGAAATCATGTTGCGAGCGGCGCTAAGCGCCGTACCCGACAGCGTCGTGCTGTCGGTTCGCATGTAGGTGATGTAGCCCTTTTCGTAAAGTCCCTGGGCGGCTCGCATAGCCATTTGGGCGCTCATACCGAGCTTGCGGCCGGCCTCTTGTTGATAGGTCGAAGTGATAAACGGCGCGGCGGGACGCCGGCGGTAGGGCTTGGACTCGCGGGACCGAACCTCGTAGGGGACACCGTCAAGATCATCGACCAACGAACTGGCCGATTCGTGATCGAGCACGGTGACATCGTTGCGGGCCAGCCGACCGTCGTCGCCAAAGTCTCGCCCGCTCGCCAGTCGGACTCCGTCAATCTGCGCCAGCGCGGCCGAGAACTCGCGGTTTTCGGTTCCTTCGGCCGCCGCGAACACACCTTTGATATCCCAATAGCCAGCGGCGACAAAAGCCATCCGTTCTCGTTCGCGTTCGACCACCAGGCGAGTACCAACGCTTTGCACACGACCGGCCGACAACGAAGGCATCACCTTTTTCCATAACACCGGCGAAACTTCGTAGCCGTATAGGCGGTCGAGGATGCGACGAGCCTCTTGGGCGTCGACCATCTTGCGATCGAGTTCGCGAGGCGAGTCGACCGCCGCCCGAATCGCATCTTTGGTGATCTCGTGAAAAACCATGCGCTTGATCGGGACCGTGGGATTGAGGACCTCCAAGAGGTGCCATGCAATCGCTTCGCCCTCACGATCCTCATCGGTAGCGAGATAGAGCTCGTCGGCTTCTTTGAGCAAATTCTTCAGAAGCCGGATGTGGTCCTTCTTGTCACGGTTCTCGACATAGAGCGGCTTGAAACCGTTGTCGACATCGATGCCAGTGCGAGCCCACGACTCGCCCTTGTAGGCCTTGGGAACGTCGGCGGCGTTGCGCGGGAGATCGCGGATATGGCCGATCGACGACTCGACGGTGTATCCAGAACCGAGATACTCGGCGATCTTTTTCGCCTTGGCAGGCGACTCTACGATTACAAGGGCATTGGCCACAGCAGACGAACCAATCGGATAAGAGCGGGTCTTGTCAAGAACAACTTGGTGATGTGGTCGGACAAATCACCGGGAATTTCAGCCAGCCGGGTCGGGCTGGTCGATTTCGATCTCGATAACTTCGGTCGCCCGCGACAGAATCAAAGCACCGATAGCCGCCGCCACGATCGAAGCTAGCAAGATACCGAGCTTGGCTTCGTCTATGACGAACTGATCGTCAAACGCCAGCCCGGCCACGAACAGCGACACCGTGAACCCGATGCCGGCAATGGCGCTCAACCCCACAACGTGCGTCCAACTCGCACCACGGGGAAGCACGGACATGCCGCTCTTCACGCCCAGGAACGTTGAGAGGGAAATGCCCACGAACTTGCCCACGACGAGACCAAAGATGATCCCAAGCGTGACATCGCTGGTAACGGCGGTGCCGATGGTGTCGCCATCGATTTCGATGCCGGCGTTTGCCAAAGCGAAAATGGGAATGATCATGAACGAGCTGAATGGATGGAGAAGATCTTGTAGCCGCTCAGCCACCGACACCTGTTCACGAATCTCGAAGTTGGCGCGGCGGATCACCGGCGCACTGGCCTGCCCCGAGATAGCGGCGCCGATATGAATATCTGGTTCGTCGCCGTTGGTGGCTGGCTTGAGAGGGATCGCCGGGGTAAGCAGCCCGAGCACAACTCCAGCAATGGTGGCATGGACTCCCGACTCAAAGACCGCGAGCCACAAGAACATACCGACCGCCAGATAAGCCGGCACGTACCAGATTTTGGCCATACGCATCAAGATCACAACACCAACGGTTATTGCGGCTATCAATAGCCAGCCCGTCGACAAGTCGGCGGTGTAGAAGACGGCAATCACCACGATTGCGCCGATGTCGTCGACAATGGCGAGCGTCAGCAAGAACACCTTCATGGCGCCGGGCACCCGTTTGCCGAGCAACGAAACAACGCCGACGGCGAAGGCAATGTCGGTAGCCATCGGGATACCCCACCCGTGGGCGCCGGGACCGCCGCGGTTCATTGCGAAGAAAATCAGCGCGGGGACGACCATGCCGCCGATCGCCGCCACTGCTGGAAGCGCCGCGGCTCGAGGGTCGCGTAACTCGCCGGCCACCAACTCACGCTTGATTTCGAGCCCGACAACGAAGAAGAACAGGGCCATCAATGCGTCGTTGACCCACCCCTCGAGCGAGAGGTTGAGATCAAGGAAATCGCCCGCGGTAAGGGTGATGTGGGTCTCGAGGATCTCGTGGTACGAGTGACTCCAAGGTGAATTGGCCCAGATCATCGCGACGACCGTCGCCATGATCAATAACAGCCCACCGGCGGCTTCGATGCGCAGAAAACTACGAACCGGTCGGCCTATGCGGCGAGCTAGGCGGCGGTTTCCACCCAGCCAAGTGAGCGGTGATGGGTCTACAAGATCATTTGCCATGGCGGACGTGACGTTACCGGCCACTCAGCCTTCGCGACGACGCTTCGAGGAGTAGACGACGAGTTTTACATCCGTGCCGTGTTCGTCAGAGGTGATCTCCGACTCGTCGGCCAGCATCTCCATCAGCTTCACGCCGAGCCCAGATTCGTGAAACAGCCGGGCCGGATCTTCTGGTTCGGGAAGCGCGGCAACTGAGCTCGGGTCGAATCCAGTCCCCTCGTCGTGGACTATGACGACTACCTCGTCGTCGGCAAGGTTGCACTCGATTCGGACACGATGATCAGAACCAGCACGCGAATGGGCATTGATGGCATTGGTTGCGGCCTCCGACACCGCGAGCCTCAGATCTTCTATCCGCTCGACAGAAATATCGGGTTCGATTTCGGCCGCGGCGGCAACCACAACCCGGACGAACGAAACGTATTCGGTCGCCGCCGGGATCTCGAGCACGATATGACCTGGCGTGAACGACGCTAGATGATCGGTCACGAGCCCGGACCCACGTCCGCTAGATCGTAATGAAGCGTAAACACGCGGTCGAGGTCACAAAGCTCGAGCACTCGACGCACTCGCGGTTCGGTCACAACCAAGCGAAGATCGCCCCCAAGGAGTCGGACCCGTTTGAGCGAACCGATTAGCACACCGAGACCAAACGAATCGATGAAGTCAACGCCGCTGAGGTCGAGCACCAGATGATGCTGCCCTTTGCTGACGGCGCTCATCACGTGTTGACGCAGCTCGGGGGCGGCAAGCACATCGAGCTCGCCCGCGACGTCGAGCACCGACCAGCGCGACGCATCAGCCAGTTCGAACGTATGAGTATGGACAACTAGTTCCACTTCACAACGCTACCGGACCACACGCGTGTGATTCGGTCACAGTCGTGTCCTAATATTGGCGAATGGCTCTGGCGTCGGAACTTCCGTCCCCCTTCGAGGCGCTGCTTCGCGACCTCGAAGCCGACGGCCGACTCGTCCATGTCGAACACCTGGCGTCGCGGCCCGAACGTCATGGCCCCCTCGCCCGGCCATGGGCGACCAACGTTGCCGGTCACCTCGACAACTACAAGTTGTGGAGCCACCAAGCCCAAGCAATCAACTCAATCCGCGATGGCCACAACGTCGTAATCGCAACAGGAACAGCCTCTGGCAAGTCCCGTTGCTTTCAACTACCTATCGCCGAAGCCGTTGGCGATCCGGTCAAGCCGGGCACCGCACTCTTGGTGTACCCCACCAAGGCGCTTGCGCGCGACCAGCTACGAAGCCTCACCTCGATGCAACTGCCGGGCCTCGTGGCTGGCGCTTACGACGGCGACGCCAGTCCCGAAGAAAAGGCCTGGGTCCGCGACAACGCCAATGTCATCCTTACCAACCCCGACATGTTGCACGGCGGACTACTCCCCAGGCACGCCAAGTGGGACGCGCTGTTCATGCGGCTTCGTTACGTCGTCATCGACGAGCTCCACGTCTTGCGAGGTGTGTTTGGAACCCACGTCGCTCATGTGCTGCGCCGGCTGCGGCGTATTTGTCGCCACTACGGCAGTGATCCGGTGTTTGTCTTTACGTCGGCAACTATTGGCCAACCCGAGCGGTTGGCATCGGCTCTGTGCGCCGCACCCGTCAAATCGGTCACCGACGACGGCTCGCCTACCGGTCCCCGGCGCTTCGCACTCCTCGATCCGCCGGTGGTCGACGAGGCCACCGGAGCCCGCTCGTCGAGCAACTCCGAGGTTGCTTCCATCAGTGCCGCCTTGATCGATTCTGGTCATCGCACGATCACTTTTTGCCAAAGTCGCAAGGGAACCGAGCTCGTCGCAGCCGAGATCAACCGTCGGCTCCCGCCCCACCTGCGCAACCGAGTCGTGTCATACCGCGCCGGTTATCTCGCCGACGAGCGCCGAACGATCGAGGACCAACTGGCAACCGGCCACACCAGGGGCGTCGTAGCCACGTCGGCCCTCGAGCTGGGTGTCGATATCGGCGACCTCGATGCGTGCGTGCTCAACGGATTCCCGGGCACCATCGCGTCAATGTGGCAACAGGCCGGCCGCTCAGGGCGCCGCAACGACCCGAGCATCGCGGTGCTCGTTGCCGGCGATGATCAGCTCGACCGGTATCTCATGGGCCACCCGAACGAGGTTTTCTCACGCCCGCCCGAACCGTCCGTGGTGAACACCACCAACCCTCACATTCTCGATCCTCACCTGGCATGCGCGGCTTACGAGTTGCCGCTGTCCTACGAAGACCTTCGCTGGTGGTCCGACGAAGAACTCCACGACGGTGTCCGAAACCTCGTGCGGGCCAGCCGCCTGCGCTTGCGCCGCCGCTGGCGCAACGGCCGAGAAGAACCCGTCGCCCACTGGTGTGGGACTGGCTTTCCTTCGCGCCAGGTCGGGCTTCGTAGCGGTACCAACGCCGAGATCAAGATCATCGATCACTACACCGACCGAGTGATTGGCACTGTCGATGCCAGCCGAGCCATCACGACCGTGCACGCCGGTGCCATTTACCTTCACCGCGGCCAAGCATTCGAAGTCACCGACCTCGACCTTGTCGATCACGTAGCTCGTGTAGTCGAGACCGACAACAGCACCTATACGCAGCCACGATCCGATGTCGATATCAGGGTCATCGCCTCTCGAAGCTCGCGCCGCGTCGGGCGAGCAACTTTGCATCTCGGAGATGTCGAGGTCATCACCTCGGTCAGCGGCTATCAACTCCGCGATTCGAGATCGCGCAAGATTCTGGCCCACGAACCACTCGACCTGCCCGAACAACGTCTCACCACCACCGCATTTTGGTACGTCATCGATACCGACGCGATGGACGAGTCGGCCGACGCCAACCGCGATGCCCCCGGAACGCTGCACGCCGCCGAACACGCGGCGATCGGTCTGCTACCTCTATTTACGATCTGTGATCGTTGGGATGTTGGCGGCGTATCCACCGTGCACCACGACGACACCAACGGCGCAACGATCTTCGTTTACGACGGCTACCCGGGCGGGGCCGGCATAGCCGAGTTGGGCTGGGAAGCCGGCGCCGAGCACCTCCAGGCAACGTTGGAGGCCGTGCAGAGCTGTCCCTGCGCCGATGGTTGCCCATCGTGCGTGCAGTCACCGAAATGCGGAAACGGCAACGAGCCACTCGACAAATTGGGCGCCACGACCCTGTTGGCGACGATATTGGGACCAACTTCCCCACCCAAACCCAGCTAAATAGTCCAAACGGCCCATCATCGCTCTGACCGGTGTCACCGACTGGATAAGGGATGGAGCCAACAACTCAAACCGAGACGCCCCAATGGCGGGCGAAGCCGGCGACCGCTGTCGCGCTCCGCGTCGCTATCACGCTGGTGCCGATAATCATCGTCACAGTTGCGGCGTGGCAAATCCATCTAGCACTCGGACCCCCCAGTGTCTTCATCGATGGCGTGGCTCGCTGGGTTGCCCTCTCTACTGGTTGCACAGTCGCCATACGGCTGCTGGATCGTGTCGCCAAGAAGTTGTTGCCGCTCACGGTCTTATTGCGGATGACCGTCGTATTCCCCGACGATGTTCCTTCGCGATTTCGCGTCGCCATGCGCTACGGCACAACCCGCCAACTCGAGCGAGATCTCAACTCCGGCGAACTAAGCGACTACACGCCTCAGGCGGCGGCCGAACGCCTTCTGGGACTGGTCACCCAACTCAGCATTCACGACCGGGCAACACGAGGCCACACCGAACGGGTCCGGGCCTACGCCGACTTGGTCGCCGACGAGATGGGATTCAGCACCGAGGAACGACAGAAGCTCCATTGGGCCGGGCTCATTCACGACATCGGCAAACTGTCGGTACCAGCATCCATTCTCAACAAGTCCGACCCTCTGACCGAACGCGAATGGCTCCAGCTTCGGCTACATCCAAACGAGGGATGGGCGCTGGTTCAACCGCTACGTCCGTGGCTTGGCGAGTGGGCCGAAGCAACGCGCGATCATCACGAACGCTGGGACGGCAACGGCTATCCGCAAGGTCTGCGAGGTTCAGAAATCTCGCGCGCCGGCCGGATCATCGCCGTGGTCGACGCATTCGATGTAATGACCTCCACCCGGTCGTACAAAGAGGCCATCAGCTTCGACGAGGCCCGAAGCGAGCTGGCGTCTTGCAACGCAACCCACTTCGACCCAGAAGTCATCCGTTCCTTTCTCAGCCTCTCGCTCACGAAACGTCGTAAGCGGTGGTCATTCGTAAGTTGGGTTGCCAACTCACCCATCGTGGCATCGGTCAGCTCTGGCGCAGCAGTCCCCACCAGCGTGGTTGCCGGCATGGCCGCGGCGACGGTCGCCGCCAGCAGCATGGTGATCCCTGTCTCTGAGCCCGACCCGCCTCTGGAGATGGCCATAGAACGGGTCGTCGAGCCAACCACGACGTCGACGATTGCACCAACTACCACCGCTCCCAGCACGACCGTGGCGCCTACGACGTTGGCTCCTACAACTACCACCGCCCCCACGACCACCACCGAAGCGCCGGTTACGACCACCACTGCGGCGCCCGCAACCACCACAGTCGCGCCGGTGACCACCACGCTCGAACCGGCGTCACTTCTGGCCAACGGGTACCTCGGCGGCGGCAGCGGCAACATTCTCAACCTGGTGCCCTCGATCTCTGGCGGTCAAACCCTCAACGTTGACGGTGACGCCAACCCGGGGCTGACGATCCCCCGCTCAACGAGTGGTCTGATCGAAATCAACAGTCCCAGCGTCCGGGCTTGGTCGCTTCCCGTCAACTCCGACACCGTCCTCGCGGGCAACGCTTCTCTACGTATCCACGCGGCCATCGACGGCTTCCAAGACGGTTTCGCCGTACTTCTAGTCGGACTTGTTGAGTGCACAGGGCCTTCCTCGGGATGTACCGAGATCACCTCCGGCCAAACTGGCTTTGCCCAGGTCGGATTCGGCTCCACCTTCGGCGAAATCGAGGTGTACCTCGGCAACATCAACCGGACGATCGCCGCCGGCAACCATCTCCTGGTTACTGTTGCGGTTGCCCAAGACTCGACCCACGACGTGTGGGTCGAATTCGGCACCCCCACCTACCCGTCCGAGCTACGGATCACCTGAACCCCCTGACTGCCCTGCTGTGAGCTCAACCGAACCACCCGTTGTCGTAATCGGGACCGGACCAACCGGAGCGGTCGCGGCCGCGACCCTCGTCGCACGCGGCGTTTCGGTTCTCGTACTCGAAAGCGGCGACCAAGCCCCCGGTGGCCTCGTAGTAAAAGCAGCCGGAAGAACCGTTTTTCGTAAGCCGGACCAAACCCAGCTCCGAAACAACCGCAACAGCTCGCCGCCGGGTCGACCCAGTGACTGGTGGTCAGCGCTTACGCCCGGCGGACTATCCAACTACTGGACCGCGGCGGTGCCACGATTCGCTCCAGACGACTTCAACGTCGGAGCGTCGGTGGACGAGCGTTACAAGTGGCCTTTCGAATACTCAGACCTCGAACCGTTCTACGAAACCGCCGAGCACTATCTGACGATCACCAACGACCAGCCCATCCTCGGCATACCTCACGGCGTCGGCGCCCACCACCGTCGCGCCCCTCGGGGCTGGCAACCGGTGATCGACGCCGCAGCAGCCGCCGGTGAGGGAATCGGGTTGACACCAGCAGCGATCGGGAACCGATGGATGGCGGCGCGACGCACCACCGAGTTCGAAAGCTACAGATGCGTGGTAGCCCCGCTCGAGTCGTCGCAAGAGTTGAAAGTACGACGCCGAGCTCACGTTTCCTCGATCCATTGGTCGTCAACGGCAGGGCGCGTGGATGGCGTAATGATCTCTGATCAATCCGGTGGCCCAGACGTTTTCCAACCGGCGCAAGCCGTGGTGCTGGCTGCGGGGACGATCGACTCGACCGCGGTCCTGTTGCGTTCGACCAGTAGCGACCATCCCGATGGTCTGGGAAACGCCGATGGAATCTTGGGCCGCTATCTCCACGATCATCCGCGTGAATGGTTCCTGGCCGAACTCGATTCCCCGAAGCCCTGTCTCGACCATCCACTGTTGGTGGCGCGTGCTTCGCACCACGAAACTGGCCTACTGGCCACTCAACATTCGATCGGTTTGGGAGCACCCGTCGACCGTCTACGAGCATGGGCTGGTCGATCGTCACGCCGACACGGAGTGAACGTGTTCTCGACCATGATTCCAACCGACGATCTCGGCGTTCGACTCGAAGCCGATCCGGGCGGTGGGCGAAACGATCGCATCGAGATCGCCCTCTCATACGACGGCTCGGCCATCGACAACCTGCGAGCAAACCGAGATCGGCTACGAGACATTTTTGCGCTGGCCGGAATATCAATGACCACTGACGACCCGTTCCAGATGCCGGTACCGGGGTCGTCAGTGCATCTCGGCGGATCGATCCGCATGCACAATCGTGCCGAGTTCGGTGTTCTCGACAAATGGAACCAGCTGCACCACGGTGACGGTCTCGTCGTGTGTGATGCCAGCTGTTTCACCACCAGCCCCGAGAAGAACCCGACCCTCACGGCGATGGCGATCGCGATCCGCGCCGCCGATCACCTCGCCGACCAACTCGGTTAACCAACCGCGCCAATCACTCAAGGCGCATCGTCGCTTCGGCCTCGAGGGTGACATCGTTGAGCAATAGTCCGATGATCGGCACGGATGTCGGCTCGTCGTAGCTGACCTCGACCACGGCTCGACCGTTGCGTCGGCGCACTTCGACTTCGAGGCGATATGGGGCCAGGTCGCCAGCGACGGCAACGGCGCGTTCGACATCGTCGTCGGTTCCTCCAACCGCGGCTGCTCTCGCTCCTTCGCGGGCGGCGTGGGTGACCATGATGCGGGCGTGCACGACCAGACCTACTTGGATTACCGCAAGCAAAACCACCGCTATAGCGGGCAAGAGCAGCGCGGCCTCGACAGTTGATTGACCGCGGTCGGCGGTCGGGCCCGCGGCAGTACCGCGGGCCCGAAGCCGGATGCTCACGCGACCCGAGAAGCGACCGAGTTGATAACCCGATCAAGCAGGTCTGACACGGCCGAGGTGCTGGATGCCCACGAGATGACCAAAATGGCCATCGCCGCGGCTCCAAGAATCACCAGGGCATACTCGGCCGTTGCTTGGCCGCGATCTGAGGCGGCCCTGAACCGCGAAATCATCGAAGTGATGACCGATGTGTAAATTGCTGACATGTTGTTTCTCCAGTTTGGAAAGGTAAGACGACGGGGAAGTCGAGTTAGGAGCCGGGAAAGCTGAGCTGACCCAGAGAACCAAGCAACACCGGCACAACGGTGAGCAACGCAAAGGCCGGCAAGACGCATACGACGAGCGGCAACAGCATCGTGACGGGAAGTCGCCGGGCCCGTTCTTCGGCCAGCTGACGCCGACGCCGGCGAGCCGAGTCGGACGCTCGCACCAAACCGGGTCCAAGAGCAGCACCATCGTGCTCGGCGGCGATGAGCACCGTGAACAGCACCCGAGCCGAGGGGCCGAGGCGTTCGACCGCCCACTCGAGCGACTCGGCGAAGGTCTCGCCCGACCTGGCGCGGGCCAGTGTCTCGTCGACTACGACGCGGTAAACCCCGGGTAGCCACTCGACGCAGATCTCCAAGGAGTCTCGAGTGGATAGGCCCGAGTTGACCCCGAGATAGACAAGGTCGATTACTTCGGGAAGGCCACGCTCGATAGCCGCGGCTCGACGCTTGGTACGCCGTCGAGCCCTCCCGATCGCCACCAACAGCGCTAGCACCGGACCGCCGACCAGCGCCGGGGGGAATACAACAACAAGTGCGACCGAGCTCACCGCTACAACCGCCAATTCTTGATCGCTCAGTTCGGCGGTCACCGGCACGGCGCCGAGAAACGTTCGTAGACGCGAGCCGAGTGCCACACCGCGACCCGCAGACGCCGTAGCGGTTTGCGCCAGTCGAGAAGGTAGCCGCCGCGGCGACAAAACCAGCCACGCGACAACGCCCGACAGTACGACTTCGGTCATGTCGCAACCGCTCCGGTGAGACGAACCATCCACAGCAATCCGATGGCGTCGAGGGTAAGCCCCACGCTGATACAGAGCCATCCAACCGGCGTCGTGAGCAACACTGTCACCGCCGAAGTGTCGAGAAACGAGAGCAAGGCCAGAAACACAACCGGTGACGCGGCCAACAACACACCGGAGGCTCGGCTCTGCGATGTCAGCGAGCGAACCTCACGTTGCAGATCGGCCCGTTCGCGCAGCGTGGTCCCGGCCCGATCGAGAGCATCGGCCATCGCCGCGCCGGTCACCTGGCCAAGCCGAAACACCGCCCGCACAACATCAGCGTCACCATGATCGAGTTCGGCGGCCCAATGATCGACCGCGACCCCCAGGCGTTCACCAGCGCTAACGCGTTGCATCACCGGTCGCAGAGATGCGCTGAGCGGACCGTTACCAGCGACGACCCGGTCGAGCGCCCCCCGCAGGGTGGCGCCTCCACGAAGATCGCGGGCCACAAGCTCGAGCAGCACCGGCAAGGCTTGAATCTGGCGGGCTCGGTTTCGACGATGAGTCAGTCGCTTCCAGACCCTCGACCAACCGGACCGCTCCCTGAACACTTCGGATTCGACCACAAGCGGTCGCGCCGCCCGGCCCTGAGGGATGGCCGCACCAAGTGCAGCAAAGAGCCCACCAACAATGAGGGTGATCATCGCGACGCCTCCCAAACAAGGTCGACTTCGGCTGGTCCGCACACTCGAGCCAAGGCCGCGACTTGCCGCTTTCCGTCGGACCCTCGCTCGACGTGCACCACGAAGTCGACGGCGTTGGCGATCTGCGTACGCAACGCCTCTAGCGGGACACCATCGCCACTCAACAAGGCCAGCGTTTCGAGTCGGTGTAGGGCATCCAACGGTCCGTTGGCATGAACCGTCGACAGGCAACCTCGGTGACCAGTATTGAGCGCCTGCACAAGATCGAGAGCCTCACCACCACGCACCTCACCAACCACCAAGCGGTCGGGGCGCATTCGCAAGGCATTGCGAACAAGATCTCGAATCGTCAACAGCCCTACGCCTTCGGCCGACTCGGGACGCGCTTCGAGGCGGATCACGTGAGGGTGAGGCAAGCGAAGCTCGGCCGAATCCTCGACCGTGACGATCCGAGAGGTCGGTTCGATCAGTGTCGCCACTGCATTGAGCATCGTCGTCTTACCGGCCCCGGTACCACCACTGACAATGATGTTCTCGCCCCGCAAAACCGCGTCGCGAATTTGGTTGGCGGCTTCGGCGCCGGCAAACGCGGCAAGGTCGAGCGTTCGCAGAACGAATCGGCGAATCGTGATGTAAGGGCCGTCGAGAGCCACCGGAGGGACAACAATGTGCAAGCGGCTGCCGTCGGCCAAGCGACCATCGACACATGGTGAACTTCGATCAACCCGCCGGCCGATTGGGGCAACCAAACGCTCGACCAGATGATCGATGTCGTCTCGGCTCAAGACAAGTGCTTGGGGCTCGAGCTTTCCGTGGCGCTCGATCCACACCGGACCCGGCCCGTTCACCATCACTTCGCTCACGTCGGGATCGGCAAACAGTTCTTCGATCGGGCCAAGCCCATCTCGACGAGCTATGACGCGCTGCACGAGAGCGTCGCGTTCGGGCACCGACAACAACGGGGCGTGGCGAGAAATGATCGACTCGACATCGGCCGTCGGGCCAAGGTCGAGAAGATCGCGATGGACCTGATCAAGCAAAACCGGGTGGGCGGAGGTCACCGCGCCAGCTCCAAAGTTCGTAGTGACCGGGGAAGTCGACACGACAACAACCCCGCATCGACGCACCGGGCGACGGCCGGGTCGGCACTAACCCGTCGCCAAGGCTCGACCCCGATCGCCGCGGCAATATCGCGATGGTTCAGCGCTCGGCCCGGTTCTTCGATCAGGACGACTCGGGTCGACGCCGCCACTCGCCCTGCTCGTCGAACAGCGAGGTAGCAACTGCGCAGCACCAGGACCGACTCACAATCGGACGCCCACCAGGGACCCTCAGCCAGTACCCCGGCGTCCACCACAACATCGCGGCTCGACGCCGACAAGACCGACGCCAACATCGGCAACCGGTCTGCCGATGGAGCCTGGCCGTACGGCAACAACGACAGGTTCGCTTGAACCGAGACCTCGAGGGTGCGCAACGCATCGACCGGCACGTCATCACCTCCGGCCATCCAATCGCCCACACCAGCGCCGGTCGGTGGAGGGCACCCAAGAACGGCGGGCTGGTCACCGGCCAGATCGACCAGCAACGTCTCGCGGCCATTGGCCGCCGATCGCAACGCCAAAGCGGCGGCGGTTACCGACGTGCCGACGCCGCCCTTAACCGACCAACACACAACAAACACGACTGTCTCCCGGACTCATGGGTTCGACGGGGAAGTCGCGACCCGCACCATACGGTCAACCACCTACGATGCCAACATGACTGAGGCTGCCTTCTTCGATCTCGACAAGACGGTGATCGCCAAAGCCGCGATGCTCGCCTTCGGCCCGAGCCTGCAAAAGGCTGGGATGCTCAACCGTTGGCTCGTAGCCCGCGCCCTTTGGGGCCAAATCGTTTTTCGCTATCTCGGCGCCGACGAGGGGCGCATGGTCAAGATGCGAGAAACCGCTTTGAAAGTCGCGGCCGGATGGGAAAAGGAACGCATCTCGGCGCTGGTCGACAACGCCCTCACCGAGGTAATCGATCCACTCGTCTACGACGAAGCGGTCGAGTTGATCGAGTCTCATCAAGACGCCGGCCGGCGGGTCTACCTCGTGTCGGCGTCCCCCGAAGAAATCGTTTTACCTTTGGCCCGTCACCTAGGGGTCGACGACGCAATCGCGACCCGGGCTCGCATCGATCAAACCGGCCGTTACACCGGCGAGGTCGAGTTTTATTCGGCCGGGGAACACAAAGTCACCGCTATCAACGAGCAGGCCGAACTTCACGATCTCGACTTATCGGCCTCGTTTGCCTATTCCGATTCGGTAACCGACCTGCCAATGCTCGAGGCGGTCGGGCATCCCGTAGCCGTGAACCCCGACAAGGCACTCCTGAAAGAGGCCCTCGATCGAGGCTGGGAGATCCGGGTGTTCGAAAACCCTCGCCCACTCACCGAAGCCCGCACCGTACAGCCTCCGAAACCGGCGACGGTAGGCGCGGTGGGAGCCGCGGTCGCAGCCGGAGCCGCCCTGATCTGGCGCAGCCGCCGCAACACGAAGCGGTCGCGGTGGAGCAGCCTCAGACGTCTTTGACCTTGCGGGCCAACACCACCAGCAGGGCTACAAAGGCGACAAGAAGGAGCTTGCGGTTCTTCGACATGTATTTACGCTAGCGACCCGCAGGAGGGATTTTCGGTCGCGCCGCTAGTCTCGCCTGCGGAGGTGTCCGAGCGCCTGGTGGGCTCCCCCGCCTTCAAAGCGGGTGGGATGGGTGATCCCTGTCCGGCGGGTTCGATTCCCGTCCACCTCCGCCACAAGTTGGCGCCGCCAGGCAAATGGCACCACTAGGCAAAGAGAGCGGCGTGGTGAGTTAGACGCTCAGGAGGTCGCGGGCGCCGGTGTCAGAAGAGGGATGGCGAAGTTTGGACATCGCTCGGGCCTCAATTTGGCGAATGCGTTCGCGGGTGAGATCGAAATGCTCGCCCACCTCTTCGAGGGTGCGGGGTTCGCCACGATCGAGGCCGAACCGAAGCTTGAGAATTTCGCGTTCGCGTTCGTCGAGCGGAGCGAGCAACCGAGCAATCTCGTCGGGAAGCAGCGATGTGGCGGCCACCTCGAAAGGCGAATCGGCCCCCCGGTCTTCGACCACGTCACCAAGTTCGGCATCGCCGTCTTCGCGGAGGGGTTCTGACAACGACAAGGGTTCGGCGGCAAATCGCAACGCCTCGGTGACCTTGTCTTCGGGCATCTCGACTTCGATCGCCAACTCGGCCAACGTGGCCGGGCGACCGTACTTGAGTTCGAGTCGGGCCCGAGCCTTTTGAAGGCGAGCCAGGGTGTCGCCAGCATGCACCGGGAGACGAATTGTGCGACCGGTGTTGGCAATACCGCGGGTGATGGCCTGACGGATCCACCAGGTGGCGTACGTCGAAAACTTGAACCCCTTGCGCCAGTCGAACTTTTCGACGGCGTGCATAAGGCCGAGATTGCCCTCTTGAATCAAGTCGAGCAGTGGCAACCCCGACGCTTGATACTTCTTGGCTATCGAGACAACCAGGCGAAGGTTTGATTGCACGAAGGTGCGTTCGGCTCGTTCGCCCTCGCGCATCGATTTGCGGATCTCTCGCTTCTTGGCCGGGGTGAGATCGGTTTCGGGGCTCTCGAACTCGACGCGGGCCTCTGCGCCCTTTTCGATGGCCTGGGCCAAGCGAACTTCGTCTTCTTTGGTAAGAAGCGGATATTGGCCGATATCAGTGAGATACAGGCGGACGAGATCTTCTTCGTCTCGTTCGACTCGCTCCTTCGCCACCGAAGTCCTCCCGTAGATCGACCGTTCAGGGCACGATACCGAGTGATGAGGGTCGCACCACCAGCACAGCCGATGCGATTACTTCGACACTTTCGGTGACCAGCCTGAATAGTCAGCCGCGATAACGGTTGACAATCGGCATCCGGCGATCCCGGCCGAAAGCCTTCTTGGTGATCCGAGGACCAATAGGGGTCTGACGGCGCTTGAATTCGGCGATGTCGACAAGGTGGCACACCTGCCGGATGATCGCCCGGTCGGCCCCCTCGATTCCGAGGCCAACAATCTCACTGACAGTGTGATCGTCTTCGACGTAAGCCTGCAAAATCGGATCAAGAACCTCGTACGCGGGCAGCGACTGATCATCACGTTGATCGGGTTTGAGCTCGGCCGACGGCGCTTTGCTCAGCACGGACTCGGGGATCCAAGCAACGTCAGCTTGTTCGTTGCGCCAACGGCAAAGTTCGTAGACGTTCAGTTTCCACACATCTTTGATCACCGCAAACGCTCCCGCGGTATCGCCATAGAGCGTCGAGTAACCGACCGCCGCTTCGCTCTTGTTGCCGGTGGTGAGCACCAGCCAGCCGTGTTCGTTGGCCAGCGCCATCAAGATCACGCCGCGGATCCGGCTTTGGAGATTCTGATCGGTCAGGTCGCCGACTTCGATCTTGGCGTCGGCAACATGAGGGACGATCATGTCGAGCAACGAAGCGTGAGCGGATTCTATCGGCACCGTGCGAGTGTCGACGCCCAGGTTCGATCCGAGCGTTTCGGCATCGGACACGGAGTGATCGCTCGAGTAACGCGACGGCATGAGAATGCCATGGACGTTCTCGGCTCCGAGAGCATCGACCGCGATGGCCGCAACGATCGACGAGTCGACCCCACCCGACAGGCCCAGGCAAACCTCTTCGAAACCAGACTTGCGGACGTAGTCGCGCACGCCCAGAACCAAGGTCTGCCACTGCTCGGCAAGCGGGCTCAGGTGAGCAGACATCGGGCCGGCTCGCAAAGCGCGAGGGGCGTCCCGAGCGGCCGTCACGTGGGTGGACGGATATTGGTCGAGTGCTTCAGGCGGGACCGACAAGGCAACGTCAAACACGTCGAGCGACTCGACAAAAGACGCGCATCGAGCGGTTACCCGAGGACCTTCCGGGCTGGGACTGACCACAAAGGAACCGCCGTCAAATACCAGCTCGTCTTGGCCTCCCACCAGATTTGCGTACACAACCGGGATCGACGATTCGGCGACTCGCTCTTCGATGACTGTTTCTCGGACTTGTTGTTTGCCACCGCGAAACGGCGACCCGTTGATGTTGATCACCAGCCGAGCTCCACCACGCGCCAACTGAGTGACGGGACCGTCAGGGATCCACGAGTCCTCACACAACGTGACGCCAACCGGCACCCCGGCGATCTCGTAGAGACCCAGGGACTGATCACCGGGGCGAAAGTGTCGCAGCTCGTCGAAGACGTCGTAGTTGGGCAGGTGGCGCTTGTGGTAAGTGCCAAAGATCTTCCCCTCGGCGCACACCGCCACCGCGTTCCATACCCCGTTGAAGAAATCGATGCCCGCAACGTCTTGCACGAGGCGATCGGCCGCGCCACCAAAATCGTCGCCGTCAGCAAAGCCGACGATGGCGGCCGTACGTCCGGTACCGGCCGCGAACTTCTCGAGGGTGGCCCGATTGTCGGCTATGAATCCTGGCTTCAGGACGAGATCCTCGGGGGGATAACCCGTGAGAGTCATCTCGGGCAGGATCACAACATCGGCTCCGAGATCGGATGCTTCTTCGACCACGGCCAAGGCTCGGGCGAGGTTGCCCTCTAGGTCGCCGACCACAGCATTGAACTGCGATATGGCGATGCGCAGGGCCCGCGGAAGTTCGCTCATGGGCTACAGCGTACGAGCGAGACCTATACGACGCATCCGACATCGAGAACGGGGCAGGGTCGAATCCCGTCAAGAATACCAAATTGGTATACTCCGTTGATGGCCACAGAACAGATCGCCGTACGGCTGCCCATGCCTCTCCTGTCCGAACTCGACAACCTCGTCACAAGCGGCGCATACAAGAGCCGAGCTGCCGCAGTTCGAGCTGGGATCGAAGCCATCATGCGCCTCGAACGCCAACGCCAAACGGACCAAGCCGTCGTCGATGGCTATGCCCTCCAGCCACCCACCGAAGGCGAAGACCACGCGGCACTCGCATCACTTCGCGAAGCAATCATTGACGAACCATGGTGACCAGTCCCGACCGAGGCCAGATCTGGTGGGGCGAAATCGAAAAAGTCGGCCGACGCCCGTTTCTCATCATGACGCGATCGGCGGCCATCCCAGTCCTCAACAACGTCCTCGCCGCACCGATAACGCGCACGATCAGAGCAATACCGACCGAACTGTCGCTCGGACCCGATGATGGCATGCCCAGCGACTGCGTCGCGAGCTTCGACAATCTGAGAGTCGTCCCCAAGGCCTACCTTGTCGACCAGATCTGCACGCTTCGGCCGCTTCGGCTGCTCGAAGCATGCGCGGCGCTACAAGCCGCCGTCGACTGCTAGACACCGCAACACGTGGGGCGTGTTCCTGTCAGGCAGACTCGGAAATGAACCACCCGGTAGCGATCGAGAAACGCTTCAGCCATCCCAGGCCAGGGTCGTCGACAAAATCAGTCGTGGGGTTACACAGGGCGAAGACCGTGAACAGATGCTTCACACCCGGCATTCCCGTTCCTCGATACATGAAATCGCCTTCGATGTCTTCGTACTGTGCATACCCTCCACCGGGTGTCGATTGCTCGATCGCGCCCTCGGGAAGTGGAATCCTCTGGGATGATTGCGCCAACCCGGTGGCTGAAGGATCGATCCCTGTCACGAGCCAGGTGGCCGCACCCACGGGAACCCCGCCAGACCCAGCCTCGTCGATCGACGGTCCGCCCCACCAGAGGAGAGGATCTTCTGCGTACAAGGCGGCGCGTTCGTCGTCCAACCGCAGCACGAGAATTGCTATCTCGGTGGTCTCCTCGGGAACCAACGACCAGTCGAACGCCGGCGCCAAGAAACCGTTGCCACCCGACCCGAATTCAATCGGAATGACCGGTTGCACATCTGGGCTCGTCAACTCAAGAATCAACTCCTGCTCGCGAACGGCAGCACATGGGTCCGCGGCGACAGTTGAAGCGGTATTGGCCTGTGCCTGATCGGCTGAAGTGTCGTCGACTTCGCCCGAGATGTCGCCGTTCGTGTCCGATCTGATTTCCCCGTCTCCGCCTGTTATGAAGACCAATCCGAGCACGAGTATCGAACCGAGAACTCCACCGATCCCTATCCAGACCTTCCACTTGCTGAAGTTGAACGCCGTCGAACTGGGACTCGGTGCCGGGTCGGAATCTGGCGGAAGCACATAGTCGGTTGGAATGTAGTCGGGGTTCGACCCGGCGGAGTCCACCATCTTGGTGCCGTCGGGGAGGGTAATGGTCGGGCCGGCGCCGTACGAAAGCTGCCATTCAGGATCAGAATCCGTGTCAGGCCCGAAATCAACGTCGATATCGGCGGGGTCTTTCGGAAACACCAACTTCTCTGGGCCCGGATATTGACGAGCCCACCCTCGGAGGAGTTTGAGTTGCGACTCGCGGCCGAGACGCGCGAATGCTGCCGACCAATCGACGCGTTTGATCATGTCCCGCGGTCCGAGATCCGAACTGCCGGAGATAATGCCTTGATTATCGAGAAGCGTCTTGCCTCCTTGGTGAAGCTCATCATCAATACGCGTCTCTACTTCGCCGCTGAGCGGTCCGATGTCGTTGATCGCATCGAGGGTGGATTCGAATTGATCAGTGCCGGCGACGTTGTCATCGAACCAAGACTGCAACTCGGCATCGGTGAATCGGTCGAAGTCTGTGTCGAAGGGGTCCGGTGGAGCCATGGATTCGCTCAATTCAGATCGGCAGTCAGCGCAAGCACCCTAGTTGACAGCGGGTCAAGCCCCATAGCCGCCGGATTTAGCACATACCTTGGGCGCCAGGACCGTCAGCGGCGACGCATCCGCTGACTGGTCTGGCCAACCGATTGATCGTGACCGACCGACTCAGTCAGGCACTACGTAGGTCGGTGCGCACTCAAGAGAGTTGGACGGCCGGGTCTACGACATCACGGCCAGCGTCGGAATTGTCGGCGCTACCAGCGGGGACCGCGACTCCAACTACGTGCTGCGACGCGCTGACACCGCCATGTACCACGCCAAGGACATGGGGAGAGACCGAATCGAGAGCAACGACCGGAGTTGAGGCACTGTTGCGCTGGCATCCGACGAGTCATGATGCCATTGGCCGGGCCGAGTTCATTCCGATCGCTGATGATTGCGGAAGCCGAATACGGCTGCGATGAAGCACAGAGCTTCTACCTCGGGCGCCCGCTGCCACCGCGACGAGACACGTCACCCCCGGGAACTCACGCCAGCGCCGAGCAGATCGTGTTGGTCAACAACGCCGAAACGACGTATGGGTCGGCGTTGGCGTTGGGGCGGCGGTCCTCGATGTAGCCCTTGCCGTCCTTGGCCACTTGCCACGGGATCCGAATCGATGCGCCACGATCAGATACACCGTAGGAGAACTCGTCGTAGCGCTGGGTCTCATGAGCGCCCGTGAGTCGCTCCTCGATCCCGATTCCGTAGCCCTCGAGGTGACGTTCGGGCACACCAAGACCACCCATAGCCTCACACGCGGCGATGATCGAGTCGTACTCTTCGCGCATGGCCTTGGTGGAGAAGTTGGTGTGCATTCCCGCGCCGTTCCAGTCGCCCTTCATGGGCTTGGCCTCGATCGAGACCTCGACGCCATGATTCTCGGCCAGGCGAAATAGCAGGTAGCGGGCGACCCACAGATGGTCGCCGACGGTGACCGTGTCGACTGGTCCGATCTGAAATTCCCACTGGCCCGGCATTACCTCGGCGTTGGTTCCCGAAATGGCAAGACCAGCGTCGATGCAAGCCTGGGTGTGCTCCTCGATGAGGTCGCGCCCGTGGATCTTGAGCGCGCCAACCCCGCAGTAGTACGGGCCTTGAGGGGCGGGGAAACCGTTGGGCGGAAATCCGGCGGGCCAGCCCGTGGCCGGATTGATGAGCGTGTACTCCTGCTCGAGGCCGAAGATGGGTTGTTGGTCGGCGTACTTCTCGAGCGCAACCTTGGCCTGAGCCCGCGTATTGGTCGGGTGCGGAGACATGTCGCCGGTGAGCAAAGTCTCACAAAGCACGAGGATGTTGTTGCCACCGCGGATCGGGTCGGGGCACTGAAAAACCGGACTCAAAACCACGTCGGAATTGTCGCCGGTGGCCTGGCCAGTGCTGGAGCCATCAAATCCCCAGATCCCAGGGGAGTCGCCGTCAGCGAGAATCTTGGTCTTGCCACGAATTTCACGCGTCGGCTCAGATCCATCGATCCACAAATACTCAGCTTGATAAGCCATCGTTCATTTCCTCTGTCGTGCGAGCCCGAGTGGGCGGTCCTGGCGTCGCAACATCTTTGCTCTTCGAAGCGACGAATAGAGGGTTCCAGGCACAAATTTCGTTCCTGTTGCTCGATTGTGAACGCCGTGTGAACGAATCAGTTGGCTATTACGCGCCGCCGCCGGACTCGGCACCCTTGGGAAACGGGTTGTCGCCGCGGCAAGCTAAGAGTTGATAGTGCCAGGAGTTCTATGCAGCGTGAACAGGACTATGTGCTTCGCACAGTTGAGGAACGCGGCGTCCGGCTGATCAGGCTCTGGTTCACCGATGTGCTGGGCCAACTCAAGTCGGTCGCGATTTCACCCGCCGATCTCCACTCGGTGTTCGAAGAGGGCGTGCAGTTCGACGGCACCGCCATCGACGGGTTCAGTCGGGTTCACGAATCAGACGTGTTGGCGCGTCCCGACGCCACTACCTTCGAACTGCTGCCTTGGGCCAAGGCCGACGAGCCCTCAGCCCGCATGTTTTGCAACATCGAGAACCTCGACGGTTCGGCTTTCGAAGGCGACCCCCGCCAAATCCTTCGCCGTAACCTCGAAACGGCCCGGGCCCTCGGCTACGGGTTCTTCGCGGCTCCCGAAGCCGAGTTCTTCTATTTCGAGTCTGGTGATCCGTCCAAAGGGCGGCCTCAGCCTCTCGACCGAGCCTCCTATTTCGATCTCACAACCTCTGATGTGTCGAGCGACCTGCGCAAATCGACGATCCACACGCTCGAGTCGATGGGCATACCCGTCGAGTACTCGTTTCACGAGGACTCCCCCAGCCAACACGAGATCGATCTTCGATACACCGAAGCGCTCGACATGGCCGACAACGTGATGACTCTTCGGCTGGTCGTGAAGAAGATCGCCATGGATCGTGGCTGCTATGCGACGTTCATGCCAAAGCCCCTCAACGGAGTGCAGGGATCGGGCATGCACACCCATTTCTCGCTGTTCGACGACGAAACCAACGCCTTTCACGACCCCGACGACGAATACGGGATGTCACCTATCGCCCGACAGTTCACCGCCGGAATTTTGCGTCACGCCCGCGAGATAACCGCGGTTACCAACCAATTGGTCAACAGCTACAAACGCATCGCCGAGATCTCCGAGGCACCGCCGTTTGTGACATGGGCCCGCAACAACCGCTCGGCGCTAGTACGAGTCCCGGTTCGCAAAAGGGGAAAGCCGGAGTCGGCCCGGATCGAATATCGAGCGCTCGATGGCGCAACCAATCCCTACTTGGCCTACTCGATGATTCTCGCGGCAGGGCTCAAAGGCATCTCCGAGGGTTACGAACTCGCACCCGAAGCCAAGACCAACCTGTTCGAGCTAACCGACCGAGAACGCCTCGACATCGGAATAGAACCACTACCACGGTCGCTCGACGAGGCCCTCGACCTGATGGAAAACTCCGAGTTGGCCCGCACAACCCTCGGCGATCACGTCTTCGAATGGTTCCTGCGCAACAAACGCTCCGAGTGGTCCGATTTCCAATCGCAGGTCACGCCCTTCGAGCTCGAGCGATACCTCGGGAGCTGGTGACCCGGTAGTGGACCCGTTACTCGTTTTCCCCGACCCGGCGCCTCCCGAGTTGGCCCAAGCCCTCGACCTGGGCGGCTGGGCCTGGAAAGCCACGGCCGATCTCGACGCCGCGCGCGGCCAAAGCCCCAGCGACGGGTGGGCCGGAGCGATTGTTCTCGCCGGCACCGAACCCGAAGAGGCGTTCCGACTTTGCCGGGCGATTCGCAGCGGGGATATCCCCGCCGGCGCGGTGCTGTTGCTCATCAACGGGGGCCAGCTCGTAAGTCTCGATTTTCGTGAGGATCTCTTCGACGACTTCTGTTTGTTCCCGTTCCATCCGGTCGAATTGGAGGCGCGGCTCAAACACATCTTCCGCCGCGCCGGAAAGATCGAACGGGCCGAAGGCCTCGAATACGGCGCCCTCAGCATGAACTTCGAGACCTACCAGGCGAAAATCGGGTCGATTCCGCTCGACCTCACCTACATGGAGTACGAGCTGTTGAAGTTCTTGGCCTCGCACCCCGGCAAAGTGTTCACCCGCGAAACGCTGCTGAGCCGGGTGTGGGGCTACGACTATTACGGAGGGGCCCGCACCGTCGACGTTCATGTGCGGCGGCTACGTTCCAAACTCGGCGAAGAACACGCCGGCCTGATCGAAACTGTGCGATCAGTTGGCTACAGCTTCGGAAGCTCCCGCTGGTCCTGATCTACCAGCGTTGCTACTCGTCGTAGTGCCGAGTGTTGGAGATGGTCAGATACTCGTTGGGTTCGCCGTCATCGTCGACGTTGTCCAAGTCGCTCTTGCGTCCGATGAGGGTGCCCAGCACTCCTGCGAGTCCGCCCATCGTCATAAGCACTCCGACCGGCATGACAACCAGGAGAGCAACAAGAATAATGATCGCACCGATATCCATGGTCGTCAGTCTGCCAGATTGAGCCACCAACGCCAGAACCAGTTCACACAGTGCCAGTTCACACAGTGCCAGTTCAAACAGTGCCAGTTTCAGACAGTGCCAGTTCAAACAGTGGCGATGGCCTCGATCTCGACCTGAGCGCCGAGCGGCAACGATGCCACCTCGACGGCCGAGCGAGCCGGACGATGATCGCCGAACTCTTCCATGTAGATCTCGTTCATCTTGGCGTAGTCGCCCATATCGGCAAGAAACACCGTGGTTTTGACAACATCGGCGAGCGACGCGTTGGCCGATGACAAAACGGCGCGAAGGTTGGCAAACACCTGACGAAGCTCGGACTCGAGACCTCCGTCGACAATCGCACCGTCGACAATGCCAACTTGGCCGGCGGTGAACAACAGGTCTCCGCCTCGAACGATCGGCGTGTAGGGACCGACTGGTTTGGCCATGATGATGTCTCCTCGCAGGCTGAGGACGACACCCTACGCCACAGCCACCGGTCTCAAGGAGTCGACAGCGCCGGCCACACCGGGGGAAGGCCACGATCCAACCAGACCGCGGCGAGCACTGCGGCAAACACCGCGTCGCTGACGTTGCACGGCGGGCGATCATCGATCTCGATGGCAACGCTGACAGGCGGTGTGTCAACTGCTCGGAGCACACCAAAGGACCGAACGGTGAGATCGTGAACCTGGCCATTGTCATCAACGCTGAGCGACTCGCTGGTGACCATCCCAAGCGCCATGTGGGCCGCCCCGATGCAGTAGGACCGCAACGTAATCTCCTCGAGCGGATCACCACCGCGAACAATGACGTTGATCGAACCGGCGGCATCAATTTCGGCCGTGGCCTCGCCGCCATCGGGAGTCTGAACCCAACCGACCTCGCCGCGCTGGGCGCAAACGAGAGCATTTGCTTCGGCCCAACCGGCGGCCCGCAAGTCGACCGAAGTTGGAGGTCCGACTATGTCGACCTCTTCCACCTCGAAGTTGGGTGCGACCGACGTGATCGCCGCGACGATTCCGGGAGTGCGAGCGACACGAACAACCCCGCTCCCATCGGCGTTGATGCCCGCCGACAGTGGAGGCCGCTTGGGTCCAAGCCGCACCGACTCCTCACGGGCGTAGAGCACTCGGACGGGCCGGCCGTGTTGGTCGGCCAGCCGCCGAGCGACCGACCCGACTTCGCTGGCTTGCTTGGCCCCAAAGGCGCCACCGTTGGCCAGCGGTGAGGCCGGCGTGCCACCGGGCACACACCACGAAGCGTCAGTTTCGAGATAGGCCGGTTCGACCCAACTCGTTTGCAGACAGATATCGAAACTCCCCTCGGGCAAGTCGATCGGAGGGTCGAACCGACTCGTTGTTCGTCGACCCTGAACCTTGCCCGACATACGAATGGCCTCGGCCCGCGTCTCGGCGATCACCCAGTCGGTGTCGTCGGCGTTTTTGACGGCAACCAACGCGTCGGCCGGAGCGGTGTCGTCAGCGAACCCGGCGTGACCCAGCGCGACTCGAGGTCCGCTGACTTGGTTGGTTCGGCCCTCGATAGCAGCGCGGGCCGCGGCGGCCGCTAGGTCGACATCGTGGCCCGGCCGGCCAAACGCGGTCCATGCATCGACGATCGGCTGCCAACCAGTGCAGCGACATGTATGCGCCAAGAGCGCCTCGGACGCCGCCGCCCGGTCATCAGACGCTGCCCCCTTGGACCGCAGCCCCTCGAAGCGGCAAACAATGCCGGGCGTGCAAAACCCACACTGGCTAGCGCCGGTGGCAACAAACGCATCGGCCCAGGCGTCGGCGATATCGGTTTCGAGCCCGCCGGCCGTTGTAATCGTGCGACCACGAACCCGCCGCACGGGAGTGACACACGAAACCCTCGGCTGCCCGTCGACCAACACGGTGCAGCAACCACACTGGCCCTGAGGGCTACAGCCGTCTTTGACCGACATGTCGCCGACCTGGCCACGGAGCACATCGAGCAACGTGAGCGAATCATCCTCGACCGTTATCGAAACGCCGTTGACAGTGATTTCGATGCCACCGCTAGTGCTACTTGTCATCGGGTGCAGGCTACGGTCGTGGGTCATGAGCTCGGTTGACCGTCGCACGTTTCTGACCGCCGCCCTCGCCGGAACCGCCGGTGGCGCGCTGTTGCTCGCCGGGTGTGGGGGCGATGACGGCTCGACGGGACCGGCCGTGTCCTACCTGGCGATCACATTCCCCGACGGATACCGGTCAGCGCCGACACTTGTGGCGGGGTCGCCTCAGCGGTTGACCTTCGTCCCCCGAGACGAAGTCGACTACATGCGCGAGACCGCTCCCCCGACACTTGCTTTGGCCGTGACCTTCGGCGATCAGGTTGTAGCGGCTGCGACTGTCGATCGACACAACGATGGCCTGATCACGCCGTACTATCCGCTCGTTGCGACGTTCGCCGAACCCGGCGAGTACGAGGTGTCGCTTCCCGACTACCCCGACGTCCCGGCCGTCCCGTTTGTGGTCACCACCGCAGAGGAAGTCGACATCCCTCAGCTCGGAGAACTCCTGCCCGTAGTCGACACGCCCACTGTCGACAACCCCCAAGGGGTCACACCGATCTGCACCAGAGCCGTGCCGTGCCCATTCCACGAGCACAACCTGACCGACGTGATCAACAACGGCCGGCCCACCGTCGTGCTGGTCGCCACCCCAGGATTTTGCCAAACCGATATTTGTGGGCCGGTTGTCGACTTGTTGATCGACGCGGCCGACGGGCGCGACCACATCGACTTCATCCACGCCGAGGTCTACACCGACCCAAGCCAGTTCCAGAGCGGAGCGTTTCCCGATGTCACAGCCATGGTCGACGCGCTGGCCCTACCGTTCGAACCAGCGTTGTTCGTTGCCGACGCCGATGGCGTAATTATCGCTCGGCTCGACACCACCTTCGACCGAGCAGAGCTGACCGACGCGCTGGCGTCGGCCTAAAGCGCTCAGCTAAACGACTGACCACACCCGCAGGTGCGCTGGGCGTTGGGGTTATCGATCGAGAACCCGGCGTCCTGGAGTCCGTCTTTATAGTCGAGCGTGGCGCCCTCGAGAAGCTGCGCCGACGATGGGTCGACGACCACACCGACGCCGGAGTAGTCGGTTAGGACATCATCATCGGCTTTGTCGGTATCGAAAAACATCTCGTAGGAAAAACCGGAACAACCACCCGGTCGAACCGCAACACGAAGAGCAAGCCCTTCCTCGCCTTCCGCGCTGATCAGCTCGCCAACCTTGGATACGGCACTTTCGGTAAGAGTGATCATCAAAAATCTCCTGTGAAAAGATGCGACGCCGCAGATAGCGGTACCACGTCAGATGTAACACCACTATATCGACCGTTGTTCCCTATCCTAAAAGAGTGGCTGCGATCCCACCTCCGAGTCCCGACTACATCATGGGGCTGCTACGCGGCGTGATCGACCCAGAACTCGGCAGCGACATAGTCGAACTGGGCATGGCCAAAGGCGCCACGGTCAGTCCCGAAGGCGTAGTCCAGCTCGACATAGCGCTCACAACATCGGGTTGCCCGCTGCGAGCGCAGATTCAAAAGGACATTCGTAGCCGCGTCGTCGATTTGCCGGGTGTTACGAGAGTCAAGATCACTTGGGGCGAACTCAACCAACAAGAACGGGCCGAGGCGATGTCCAAAGCCCGGTTCAATGTGAGTCAAGACGCACCCGATACCACGATCCCCCCAACCACCAAAGTTGTGATGATCGCGTCGGGCAAAGGCGGTGTCGGCAAATCGTCTATCACCACCAACATCGCCGCCGCGCTGGCCGCTCAGGGCTACGCAGTGGGCGTGATGGACGCCGATATCTGGGGCTTCTCCATACCTAGGATGCTCGGCCTCGACGGCGACCTCATCGCGGCCGAAGGCAAAATCACCCCGCTAACCAGAATTATCGGCGAGGGCCGACTCGAGGTCGTCTCGATGGGCTTTCTCGTCGACGAAGAAGATTCGGCCCTCATGTGGCGAGGGCTCATGCTGAATCGAGCGGTGCAACATTTCTGTCAGGACGTTTCGTGGTCCGAAGACCTCGACTACCTCCTCATCGACATGCCACCCGGCACCGGCGACGTGCAAATGGGACTGGCCAAGATGTTGCCGCGAGCCGAAATGATCATCGTCACCACCCCCGCCCTCAACGCCCAAAAAGTTGCCGCCCGCGTCGCCGACATGGGCCGAAAGAACTACCTGCGAATCGTCGGGGTCATCGAAAACATGAGTGAGTTCGTCGGACCTGACGGGTCACGGCACCCACTATTTGGCGAAGGCGGCGGCCAGCAACTCGCCACCGACATCGGAGCTCCATTGCTCGGACGGGTGCCGATCGAACCTTCGGTATCTCGTGGTGGCGACACCGGCGAACCCGCGGCTCTGGGCGATGGTTCCGTTGCTCAGGTGTTGCGCTCGATCGCCGCAACGATCGCCGATGAATACATTCCGCCCACCGAGATGGCCGGTTGCAGCGCCCGGATGCTCGACGCGGCGATCGCCGCCCTCGACGAAGCCGACATAACCAGCAACAGCTAACGGTCAATCACTCACCGCCGCCATCTCCACCCTAAATACTTCGGTCGGGAAGCCGATTAGAAGGGGTGGGTTAAGATTGTCGAGGGTTGGTATGACTTCCTGGAATCGTCGTGTAGCGGCTGTATCTCGAGCAAGAGACAGCACAGATCCTGACGGCGTCGCCGATCGTCTCGCGGCCATGGGACTTCCTCGCGGTTTGCATCCCGATGACGCTCTCGCGGTTTCGACACTGCTACGGGTCGCAGAAGGTCGGGCCAACGGCTGGGGCACTACCGTCCTCGCACGAGTCGCCGATGCCAGCGGCGTTGACCGCCAAGTTCGCATCGTGGTTCTTGGCAACGAGACCGGCGCGACCACCCTCGTTGGCGACGCCGACCACGAAATGGTACTCGACTCACTCACCGGGCTCCCCGGGCGCGACTACATGCTCGACGTACTGGGACGCGCTCTTCAAGCAACCGTCGACACCGATCACAGCGTTGCGGTGTATTCGATCGATATCGACCGGTTCAAGACCGTCAACGACACCCGCGGTTTTCAAGCGGGCGACGACGCTCTCCGCACGCTGGCCACCAGGATCGAGGACGTCTTGCGTCCCGACGATCTGTTGTCGCGTTTCGGTGGCGACGAGTTCACGATCGTGTGCCCCGAAGTTCTCGGCATCGCCGAGGCCACGGCCTTGGGCGAACGGTTCCGCGCCACATGCCTTGACGCGCCGATCGATAGCCCGCTGAGCGGCCTGACCGTGTCGGTGGGCGTCGCCATCGGGGGCGCCGACCGAAGCGCCGAAGAACTGGTCCGCGAGGCCGAGACTGCCCTCTACCAAGCCAAGGGTTTGGGACGAGATCGATGCGAGTTTTTCGACGACGAGCTTCGCTCTCGTCTCGAGCGGCGCAACACCGTCGACCAACGGCTTCGTAGCGCCCTCGATTCTGACGCCATCGAGGTCCACTACCAGCCAATCCTCGACATCCAACACGATCGCATCGTTGGTTGCGAGGCCCTCCTGCGAATCATTGGAGACGACGGCAAACATCTCAACCCACGAGAGCTGGTCGGTGCCGCGGAGGATGGCGGACTGATTCGTCGTATCGAGGAAACGGTGCTACATCGTGCCGCGTCAACAATTCGGGTGCTCCCCGACGTTGGCGAGGAGCCGCTGTTCTTATCGGTGAACGTGTCCGACCGCCGACTTTTCGACAGCCGCTTCCCACTGGCTCTTGCCCGCACCCTGCACAACGCTGACCTACCCGCCGAGCAGGTCCAGCTCGAGCTCAATACCGGTGTTCTCAGCCAGAAAGGGGCCGGCGTTCGCTTGGTCACACAGCTGCGAGCGCTCGGCGTCTGCATCGTGATCGATGGATACTTGGGCGCCAGCGGTCCCGATCTCGTTGACCCCGACACAATCGACCGGGTCAAGCTCGACAAACGTCTCGTTCACGGGATCCACGGTGACCGCGGACGAGCTCGGGCCGAGCTCGTCATCGGCGGCATTCTCGAACGCGGTATCGATGTGTGCGCGGTGGGCGTCGAGACCGCCGAGGACCTTGCTGTGGTGAAGGAACTCGGTTGCCGATTTGCTCAGGGCTACTTGTTCTCGCCGCCGGTCGATGCCGCTCAGTTCGGCGAACTGCTGGCCCGTTCGCCGCGGTAGATCTACGAGTCGAGCTGCGGGGGGTTATCGGGCTCCTCGTCGCGGCGATAGTCGGCCTCACCGACATCGATGATGTCGCTACCAGGAGCCTCGTAGCCAAACCCTGCGCCGGTCATACCGGTCGTAGTGATCGTCTCGAACCGCCCGCGGAACCGTCTGATCAGAACAGTCCTCACGATGATGCGGCTAGGGGGGAACAGCAGGGCCAACCCGGTGACATCGGTGATGAAGCCGGGCGTGAGCATCAGCGCCCCGGCGAGTCCAATCAGTAACCCGTCGACCAGCTCCTTGGTGGGGTTCTCGCCACCGGAGATCGATTTGATCACCCGTTCGATGGCGCCGAGTCCTTCGCGGCGAACCATCCAGGCGCCGATCACGCTCACCAGGATCATGATGATGACCGTTTCGAGTCCGCCGATCACCGATCCGACCTGGATCAGCACCCAGATTTCGGCTATCGGGACGACGATGAAGAGCAGGGCCAGGATGCGAAACACATCAACAGCGTAGAGCGTGATCCGAAAGGCTTCGTAAGCTGCTGCTATGACGAGCCCGCAGGAGCGCCCACCATCGGTCGACAAGCTGGCCCGATCCTTGGCTGACATCGCGCTCCCGCACCCGATGCTGGTGGAGGCGGCACGCACCGCAATTGCCGATGGCCAGCCCGGCTCGGCCCGCGAAATCGCAACCAAAACCGCTCGGCGCATGCTGACTCCGGTCGTCAACGCCACCGGCACGATCCTTCACACCAACCTCGGCCGGGCGCCCGTGGCAGCGAACCAAGAGGCCTCGTACTCCAATCTCGAACTCGATCTGACCACCGGCGAGCGCGGTTCGCGAATGGATACGGCGGGAGCACTCATCGCGCGGGCCGCGGGAGCCGAAGCGGCGATCGTCGTCAACAATTGTGCGGCCGCGGTGTTGCTGGTTCTGGCCGGGTTGGCCGACGGGCGCGACGTTGTGGTTTCGCGCAGCGAGCTCGTAGAGATCGGTGGCGGTTTTCGTATCCCGGAAGTGATGGATCGGTCGGGGGCCCGCCTCATCGAAGTCGGCACAACCAACCGAACACGTGCTGCCGATTACGCCAAAGCGGTCGACGATCCCGGTAGCGACGTGGCCGTGGTGCTTCAGGTCCACCAGAGCAACTACCGCATCATTGGGTTCACCGAATCACCAACAACCAAGGAGCTCGCCAGCTTGGCCGCTCCCGTCGTGGCCGACATCGGATCTGGGCTGCTCGACAGTCGCTGCCCTTGGCTCGAGGGAGGCCCTCCCGGTTGGCTGGCCGACGAGCCGGCCGCTCGACAAACCTTGGGGGCCGGCGCTCGGCTGGTCACGTTCTCTGGTGACAAACTATTTGGCGGGCCCCAAGCGGGCATCATCGCCGGCGATGCCGAGCTGGTCGCCCAATGCGCCCGCCATCCGCTGGCGCGGGCGTTGCGACCCGGATCGCTGGTGCTGGGGGCGCTCCAACAGACCGCCCTCGCCTACCTCAACAACGACGGCCAATCGATTCCGTTCTGGCAGATGGCTTCGCTGACCGTCGAGTCTCTGCGACAACGAGCCTCGGCGATAGGTGTGGGAACGGTCGTGGACACGTTGGCCACCCCAGGGGGCGGAACGTTGCCAGGGGTCGAAATCCCCTCCGTGGGCATTGCGATCGGCGGGGATCACCGAAACTTCCTACGCAATTTGGGCCGGCCGATCATCGCCCGGATCGAAAAAGACGAAACCGTTGTCGACCTCCGAACCGTTCAACCCACCGACGATCAATACCTGGCCGAGTCACTCGGCTCGATCAACTGATGCACGTCGTCGCTACGGCGGGCCACGTCGATCACGGCAAGTCGACGCTGATCACTGCGCTCACCGGAACCGACCCCGACCGGTTGGACGAGGAGAAAGCCCGCGGCCTCACGATTGACTTGGGTTTCGCGGGGGCAAAGCTGCCATCGGGCCGCGGGATCTCGTTTATCGACGTGCCGGGACACATCCGCTTTCTAAAAAATATGCTGGCCGGCGTTGGCGGCGTCGACGCCTGCATATTTGTGGTTGCGGCAACCGAAGGCTGGAAACCCCAGTCCGAAGAGCATCTGCGGATCTTGTCGCTGCTCGGGATCGACCACGGCATCGTGGCGCTCACCAAGGTTGGGCAAGCCGACGACGACCTCATCGAGTTGGCCATGCTCGAGATAGCCGATCGGGTTGGCGGCACCTTCTTGGCCGACGCACCAATAATTCCTGTCGACGCCATCGACCACATCGGCATGTCCGACCTGACCGATGCCCTCGACACGTTGCTCATCGAAACTCCAACTGCGATCGACAACAAACGGCCCCGCCTTTGGATCGACCGAGTGTTTGCGGCCAAGGGCGCCGGAACGGTCGTGACCGGGACGCTCACGGGCGGCATGATCCGCGTCGACGACGAACTCGAGTTGTTGCCGCAGGAACTGACCGTTCGGGTACGCGGCATGCAGAGCCAATATGCCGACCGCACCAAGGTCGGACCCGGAAACCGCGTCGCCGTCAACCTGTCGGGCGCAAGTCACGACCAGCTAACACGCGGCAACGTGTTGGTCCGTCACGATCAGTGGCACGTCACCAACCGCGTCGACGCCAACGTTCGGGTCCTCGACTCGCTCGATCATCCTGTCACCAGGAGAGGCGCCCACGTTGCCTACATCGGCTCCGGCGAACACGCAGTGCGCATGCGGGTCCTTGGTCCCGACCGTATCGACCCTGGCACCAGCGGCTCGGTGCGCCTTCATCTTCCGGTGGGTCTGCCGTTGCTGCCCGGCGATCGCTTCATACTTCGCGAATCAGGACGCGGCGTCACTTTGGGCGGCGGTGAGATCCTCGATGTCGACCCGATCGTCGCTGCTGCAAAAGCCCGTCCCGACCGAAGCGTCGAGCGAGTTGTCAAAGAACGAGGCCGCGTCGAAGTCGGGCTACTCGAACGGCTGACCGGAACGCGCCGCGAGGCTGACATCGGGCGTTGGGCGGTGGACCCGGTCGTTCTCAACGAGACAAGAGCGCATTTGCGGCTTGCGGTCGACCAAGCCGGTTCGTTGGGTCTCGAGATCGCTTCTCTCGATGACTTCGAGCGCAGCGTGCTCGCATCGCTGGCCGACGTCACCGTTGATGGCGGACATGCCCGACTCGCTGATGCCGCCGACCCGTTGGCCGGAAACAGTTTTGTCGATGAATTGCTGGCTACACCGTTCGCACCACCCGACCCCGACAACATCGCCGCTGACGAGCTTCGCGAGTTGGTGCGACGGGGCGAGGTGGTTCAAGAGAGCGGCGTGTTTTTTGCCGCCGCGGCGATCGATCAGGCCGCGGTGGTGATTGCCAGATTGCTTCAACAATCACCAGATGGCATAACTGTTGCCGATGCCCGCGACGGGTGGGGAACCTCGCGGAAGTTCGCGATTCCGCTCATCAATCGACTCGACGAAACCGGCGTCACGCGGCGTCGGGGCGACCTCAGGATCGCCGGCCCGCGCCTGCCTGAGCTTTAGCGCGTCGCCGTCTAGGCGGTGGCCATTTGACGACGCTCGATCTCGCTGAGCCCGCCCCAAATTCCGTGCTGTTCACGGATCGACATGGCGTAAGACAAGCACCGACCGCGAACCGAGCAAGATTCGCAGATGGCCTTTGCGCTGGCCTCGCGGAAACGTTTTTCGTCACGCCGCTCTGGGGTGGTTGGCGGAAAAAACACCGCCGCTTGTGGTCCGCGGCAAGCCGCTCGAACCTGCCATTGTGCTTGGTCACTGATAACCGACATCAGAACTCCCGTCTCCCCGACAAGGAATTAGCAGACTTGAGACCAATGTCACAAACGTTTTGAGCGCGATCTGCACCACGTAGAGCCACTTTGTGCGTATTTGGACTGATTTCAGTACGAGCTTCGAGATTTATTTCTCAATTGACGCCTAGATGACACCCCTCACGCACGATGTGCTCATCACGGCTACCGTCTCACTTCTATGGAGTCACCGTTGACTCGACCATTCCGAGTCCACCCGCCCCGAGTCGACGGGGCGATCCTTCGCCCGTCGCTGCTTCGCCCGCTCCTGCGGCGCTTTGAGGCGCGAGTAATCTTGATGCAAGCGGGCGCCGGCTTCGGAAAAACTACTGCTCTGTGCCAAGCCATCGAACAAAACACGCTCGCTCCACGCGGGGTGGACCTGTGGCTCGGATGCGAACCCGGCGACTGCGATGGCGAGCACCTCCGACGCGGGTTGACCACTTCGCTGGGCCTCACAGGGCCGGCCGGCAACGAGGAGCTCAGCGAGGCGATCTCTGCGCACTCGCCCGCTCAGGTGTGCATTGTCTTCGACGACGTACACGAGATCGAGCCGGGCTCCTCCGGAGCAGAAGTGCTCAGCGACCTGGTCCGATCGTTGCCGTCGAATGCCCACCTCGTTCTCGCTTCTCGAACCGGCCCTCCGCTCAACTTGGCCCGCCTCGAAGCCCAAGGGCAAGTAGAACGACTCACCGAAAAAGAGTTGACCCTCAACCAAGACGATCTGGCCTCGCTGGCTGCGAGGGCGGGACGCCGCCCCGAAGATGTTTCTCACCTCGGCGGCTGGGCCGCGCTGGTAACCCTCGGCCTGCACTCCGGGCCGATCTCGGGTTTTCTCAACGAAGAGGTCTTGGGATCGCTCGACGAACCCCAACGGCATTTGTTGTCGATCATCGTCTCGCTCGGCGGCGTTGACTCCCCGACCCTGCAAACGCTCACCGGGGTCGACCCAGCGAAACAACTCGCGAACTTGCCGATGGTTCAACACGATGGCGGATGGTTCCGAGCTCATGATCTATGGCGCGAAGTATTCTCGGCCGAAGAGATCAAGACGTCACTCAATACTCACCTTCGTCCGGCGGTAGAGGCGCTACTCGAATCTGGCAACCCGGTAAACGGCAACGCTGTAAGAGCTGTCGACATGGCCCTGCGTAGCTCCGAAGACGATCTGATTATCCGAACGTTGCGAGAGTCGATAATCAGCGGCGGAGTCGAAGACCCCGAAACACTTCGTCGTTGGAAGAACCAGATTCCTCCTCATCTGGACACTCACCCGTTGTCAACGCACATCGAAGGCCTGCTGCTCCAAAGCACCGACCCGACAACCGACCGTTGTCGAGACCGTTTCGAACGGGCCGCCGCAGGATTTGCGGCGCTCGGCGATGGCCACGCGGAAGTATGCGCCGTTGCCGAACTGGGATTTTGGCATCACATACAACGCGACTCGGCTGGGCTGCTCGCCGTTGCGATGCGCATGATCGAGCTCGCCGATCGAGGCGAGCGGGCTGCCGCCCCCTACATCGAGATCATCGGCGGATTTCGGGCCCTCGCCGACGGCGACCCCCACCGGCTGCTCGCCTCCGTCAAGCGGGCGCGGGACAACCCGATGATCGGCCGGTTCGCCGCAATAGCCGACTGGCTCGAATATCAGGCTCGGGAACTCCTCGGTGACACTTCGGTCGAGCTGGCCGATCGATATCTGGACGGCGTCAACGCGATCCGCGGCACCGAAGTGATCGCTATCTCGGCTCGCTGGCGAGCCGGCCATGTAGAGGAGCTCATCGCCGATCCCACATCGTGGGAGTCCCGCAGCGGCAGCGAACGAGCCCGCTTCTTGAGCCATGCGTGGCTCGCCGCCGTCACCGCCGGCACCGGCGACACCGTGACCGCCCGCCGCCACCACTCCCTGGCGACCCAACTGGCTGGCGAACGAGGCGCCGCTCAGGTCGAAATATCTCTGGGCCTTCCAGAAGCGCTGATTGTCCACGAGGAGGGCGATCTAGAAAAGGCGGAACAGCTGATGCGAACTCTCGTGTTGCGGTCGCCAATCGCCAACAACACTCGGCTCTCCTACAACGGTTCGGGCTCGCTCATAAGTCGTATAGAACCGACCGCAATGGATCAACTCACCGTTCCGTTGCCGGACCGAGACATCTCACTGGGCTTGGCCTTGCGCGAGCTCGACCAGACCGGCGAGCTCACCGCTATCGCCGCGGTCAAATGGCCCGAGCGACCGGGCCTCTTGTTGTCGTCGCTCTTCTTGCGAACAGCATGCGAGTTCGTTGCCGCCGGGTGGGCAGCGGGAAGAACCGAAGCGGCACCAAGCGCCGAGTGGCTGCTCGAAGTCATCGGCGACGCGGCCCGCGACCGGTTGCGCGACCACACCGAGCATGCCCATCCCGAAGTGGCCAAGGCGGCCAAGGCGATTCTCAGCTCGGTCCCGCTGGCACCGATGCAACGCCGCAATTTTCGTTTGCTGGGGACCGAGCAACTCTTCTTCGGCGACGAAGAAGTTCGCCACGACGACTGGCGCCGCGAACGGGTTCGCTCGTTGTTTGGCTACCTCGTCTTTCATCCAAACACCACCCGCGACGCGACCATGGCCGCGATGTGGCCCGAAGCTTCCGAAGAGGCCGCCCGACGCAACCTACGATCGACTCTGAACCTGCTACTGGGTGTGCTCGAACCGGGCCGAGCCGGCGGCGATGCGGCCTATTTTGTGAGAGCCGACACCAACCGTGTCCGCCTTGGTGGTCACGACCGCCTCGACGTCGATGTGTGGCGTTTCGACTCGCTACTCGACAAGGCCGCCCAACTCGAAGCCGACGGGGCACCGAGCCTGTCGCTCGAATGCCTTCTCGAAGCAACCGAGCTCTACCGCGGAGAGCTTCTCGCCAGCGTGCACGAAGGCGAATGGCTGCACCTGGAACGTCAACGTCTTCACATCCGGTTTGTAAATGCGGCGGTTCGGGCCAGCGAGCTGCTCTTGGCCCACGACCGAACCGACGAGGCAATCCGTTTGGCCAACCGGGCGGTCAAGATCGAGCCGTGGTCCGAGGCGGCCCACCGAACCCTCGTTGCCGGCCACCTTCAAAGAAACGATCGAGCCGCCGCGCACCGAGCAATGCACATCTGCCGCGAGGTGTTGGACGAACTGGGCGGGCCCGTCGATGAGCTCACCGAAATGTTGCAGCGGCGGCTCACCGAAAGGTGACTACTCGGTCTCGGTCCCAGCGTCGTCGTCTGGGCCACGCATATCGCGGTAGTCGCGGGCGCCGCCCTCCTCTGGCTCGATCTCGAGGTACAGACCTTCGATAGCAACGACTCGCACCGGATCGCCCTTGGCAATGGGTGTGGTTCGATTGACCCGTGCTTTCCACGGCGCCCCATCAATCATGACGACCCCTTCTTTGTGGATGTCGTCGGCGGCCTCGCCCATGAACCCGATCATCCATTCGCGGCCGATCGTGGGGGTACCGAAACGGGTGCGGATCATGGCCGGCATGCCCGAGATCATCGACACCGAGATACCCAAGATGCCGGCCAACAATGTGATCCAAGAAATCGTGATGCCATCGAACAAGAACAACGATCCGATGACCAAACACACCGTGGCAATCACCGACCAAAGCTGAGGAACGCCAGTCTGGACATCGATCGCGTATCCGACCATGGCGATGATCAGCAGCGCCAGCGCCCAGCCTTGGGTGGGCAGGACCCCGAGCCCGTAGCTACCCAGAATGAAAGAAACGGCGCCGACCACACCGGCGATACCAATGCCGGCGGTGTAGAGCTCGAAGATCAACAAAGCGGCGCCGATCAAGAACAACAGATAGGCCATTGCCGGGCTGGCGAACGTGTGCATCCAACCGTCGAACACCGACAACTTGGAGAAACGCACCGGTGATACCGGCACCCTCACGGCTTCGTCTCCACTGGTATCGATCGTGGTCTCGAAACCGGGCAGATCCAAGGCGAAGAAACCCAACGTGGGCGAGTCGCGATCGGCCAAGCCGAGTTCGAGCACGCTGTCTTCGTCGACCGTGCCGTCACGCAACGCGTCGGCGACTTCGACGAACGCGGGCGGAAACAATGCGTCGTCGATGACCAGGTCGCCGGTGTTGCCGAATTCGGCACCGACGGCAACCGCGAGCTGGTCGGTGGTGGCCATGAGCTGCGCCACCCGCCCGTGGGCTTTGGCGCCAGACGGACCGATCCAGGCGTAGACAGGGATCT
>Ga0209992_10000084_pt1 | contig 140528 bp, 107 predicted proteins | sample 2SBtaG_2_FD_182564 | JGI IMG/M metagenome (GOLD analysis project Ga0209992, IMG submission 182564) | Deep subsurface microbial communities from Kolumbo volcano to uncover new lineages of life (NeLLi) - 2SBTROV12_ACTIVE470 metaG (SPAdes)... | ecosystem: Environmental > Aquatic > Marine >... | reverse complement strand
GGGGCTGCGCCTGATCCGCGGCGGTCTATTGTCTCCGGGGGAGCTGGTGCCGCCCGCCGATGGCCCGGCACCACCGGCCCAGGTCCAGGTCCTCGCGCTGCACCTCCATCCGGAAGCCCGTCACTGTCGAGGAGAGCTGATCGAGGCCTTCGGCGCTTGTGCACTCCGGGCCGACGAGGACGCCCTGTTCATCGACCTGACCCGGGCCACGTCGCCTCAGCTGGTGTTGACGCACCAGGCCGAGCTTGGGCGCCCCAAGCGGGAGCACCTTCGCGGCGCCAGGCTGCGCGGCGCTGGCCGCTTCACCGCCCACGGCCTCATCGGGCCTGTGGCCACAGATGGCCTGGAAGCGACCCGCTCCCGGAGCTGGGGCGAAGTGGACGGGGTCGGTCCGCTGCCGGAGCCTCTGCCGGAGCCCCCGCCCGTGGCCCGGTGGTGGATGGCCGCCGCGCTGGCCGTCATGCTGGCGTTGCTCGCTGGCATGGTCGCCTGGCGAACCGGTGGCCCAGAGCCCGTGCATCCACTCACGGTCGCCTTCCAACAGGGCGGCGGCGAGGTCCTGGCCCGCTTCGACACGTCCGACCGGGCCCACCTGTTGGTCGTGGTGCGGCAGGGACAGGAGCTGGCTGTGCTGTTCTCCTCGACTCGGCCGGCCGACAAGGGTGAGCTGGGCACCGGAGAGGGGGACTACGAGGTCCACGTGCCTGGGGACCAGCTGCTCCTGGCGTCGGGGGCGAAGCCCTTCACCACCCTCGAGCCGGTGCTCATGGCCGTGTCCACCGAAGCCGATCCCCTCGGGGCGCTCAGCCGTCGACTGAGGGCCGTCCAGCCTCGCGCAGACGTGGAGGTCCAGGGACAGGGCCTGGGCGCCGGCCTGTAAAGTTGCTCCAAGGGAAACATGTTTCCCGGTAGCGACAGGAAACATGGCCCCGGGACGTCGCTAAGATCCTGAGATCAGGCCTGGGGCTCCTGGCACGGCCCTTGCTCACTCTCTGGTCATGCTGCCTGTCCACGAAGAACAACCTGCGGTTCAAGGGCACCTGGTCTCAGGTCTCCTGTCCCATGGGTGGCGAGCTCTCCGGGGGGGGGATGCGGTAGCGGCCGAAGGCTACTTCCGCATGGTCCTCGCTCATCGACCCGATCACGCCGGTGCAACGGCGGGTCTCCAAGCTGCGCTCGGCCAGGACCCGAGCACCCGCAGCGAAGGGGCCGCGGTCGGGCTCACCTGGTTGCTTCGGGAGCCTCGGCAGGCAGGAGCCGGCTGAACGCAGCCGGTTGTCGAGGCTCCTGAGCACCTCGTGTGTTCTGGATATCCTGGGGGGAAGCCGTGGCAGGACGGCTTCCCTCCTCGCTCTCTGGGCTGGGTACAATTACGCTGCCCGGCCATGCGCATCACCCCTCTGGACATCATCCAGAAGCAGTTCGCACCTTCCAAGAAGGGCGTGGACGCCGAGGACGTCACGGCCTTCCTGGACCAGGTCCGGGAGACCCTCGAGGAGCTGTTGCGGGAGAACCAGGACCACAAGGTGGCCCTGACCGAGCGGGACCGGGAGATCGATCGGCTGCGAGAGGCCGAGGCCGAGATCAAGGAGACCCTGCTGATGGCCCGGCGCATCTCAGAAGACCTCCAGGGCACCGCGCGGCGCGAGGCCGATCTGGTCCTGGGCGAGGCCCGACTGGAGGCCCAGCAGATCATCAACCAGACCCACGACGAGCACCGCCACCTGTTGAAGGAGGTCATGCGCCTGCGCAGCCTACGGCACCAGCTCGTCTCCCAGGTCCGAGCAGTGGTGGACGCTCACGCGCGACTCCTCGACGACTGCGAGGACCTGGCCGGCGAGACGGATGGTCTCTGACCCCGGCGGAATCGGCCCAGCACGTCTGGACCTGCACCTCCACACGCACCTGAGCGACGGGCGATGGGCCCCTAAACGGGTGCTCGCGGACTGCGCTGCGGGTGGACTCGACGTCGTCGCCCTGACCGATCACGACCTGCCGCCGACGCTGTCGGCTGGCGCTCACCAGGTGGCAGGCCGTTCTCTCCGGCTGATCCACGGGGTCGAACTGTCCACCCACCACGGCGACGGCGAGCAGCACCTCCTGGTCTGGTTTCCCGACGAGATGCCGTCGGACTTCCGCGAGTTCTGCACCACCCGGGCCGCAGCCCGGGCCGCGCGCTACGACGCTGCCCTGGACAGCATCGGACTCGACGGCCTCGCGGTGCCCGATGCCGACGCCCGGGCGGGCCGGCGGGCCCTGACCCGGCGCCATCTGGCCCTGGACCTGGTGCGGGCCGGGCACGCACGGACCTACGGCGAAGCCATGCGGCGTTGGGTGCGCGCCAGCTGCGGACACGTGCCCGGGATCCAGCTGCCGATGGTCGAGACGATCCAGCGAGCCCGCGAAGCGGGGGGACTCACGTCCTGGGCACACCCTGAGCCCGGGCGCTGCAAGGCCTGGCTGCCCCACCTCGCCAAGGCCGGTCTCCAGGGCATCGAGGGCATCCGTCCGGGCCAGGGCCGCAAGGTGCGGCAGTCCTTTCGCAAGCTGGCGGCCAGGCATCGGGTGCTCGTGACCGGCGGGAGCGACCACCACGGGCAGCCTGGTCGCCACCTGGGTCACTTCGCTGTGAGCGGCCAGGCTTCGCTTCCGCTTCTTGGGGCGCTCCGGTCGGCGGGCGCTGGGGCTCGGTGAGGATCGCGGTGATCGGCGCCGGGGCCCTGGGCTCGGCCCTGGCGCACCGCTTGGCTGGGGAGCGGGCACGGGTCACCGTCATCTCCCGCCACCCGGCGGACCTTCCGGCCCTCTGGGTCCAGGCAGACGCAGTGAGCGGCACGGGGCTGCGCAAGGCTGTGGCAGACAACCAGGTGGTCGTCTACGCAGCGGCCGGCGAGAGCCCCAAGGACGCCGTCCAAGTGGCTCAGTACGGCCTGCGCAACGCTGCAGTGGCTGCCGAGAGCGCGGGTGCCAGGCTGGTGGTGATCGGGCCTGCTGGCGCCGGCGCCAAGGCGCGCCATCCACTCCTGCGGGCCCATCACGACGGTGTCGTCCAAGCCCGATCCGAGGGCCTGGCACTCCGGGTGGTGCGGCTTCCGACCTTGTTCGGGCACGGCGACCACTTGCTGTCCCGGTGGCTGAACCGGGCCACTCGGGGTCAGCCGGTCCGGGTCCCGCGGGTCCCGGCGACCCTTCGACCCCTGTGGGTCGGTGACGCGGCGCGGCTCATCGCTCGAGCGGCGGGCGATGACGACTGGCCTGGGGACGTCGAGGTCAAGGGGCCCGAGCCGTGGACGCTCCAAGAGCTGGCGGGTCTGGTGTGCCAGGGCCTGGGCTGCCAACCGTCTGCGGTGCCCCAGTGGGGAGGCCAAGGTCGCTGGGACCACTTGGGGGAGCAGGACACCTCTCGAGACGACTGGGCCTACCTGAAGTTGGGGGAGCGTCAGACAGTCGCGGGCTGGCTCGCCGCCGGAGGACCCGAGCGTTAGGCCTGTGGACCAACCTCAGGAGTGATTCCAATGGCTGACACCGCCGGCTTCTTCAACGAGTACATCCCCCAGAAGCTCGAGAAAAAGCCCGATCTGGTCAAGATCGGGAAGTCCATCGTGTTCGATATCGACGGCGCCGGCGTCTGGAGTCTGGATCTGACAGGAGACACCGGATCCTGTGTCGAGGGCCGCATGGACAGCCCCGACTGCACCATCACCGCCTCCAAGGACGACTGGGAGAAGCTGCTCGACAAGCCCGCCCTGGGCATGCAGCTCTTCATGATGGGCAAGATCAAGGCCGACAACCTGGGGGTTGCTACGCAGCTCCAGAAGATCTTGGCGTAGTTCGCTGTTCAGGGGGCGAGGGTCCGGGCTCGCTGTCGCTCGCCTTCGGACTCGCCCCTCTGGTCCGGCGGCCTCCGCCTCCGCCGTACGTGGAAGTGGCTCAGCGGGAACTCACCCGGGACCTCGCTCCGCTCGGCCTGCCCTCGCTCCGCTCGGCCGGTTGAGTACCCCCCGAACCACTTCCGCTCCCGGCTGCGGCCGCCGGGCTGGGCGTGGGCGCTCCGCGCCACACCTCAGCACCCGCGGCGCGGGGGAGGGGGCTGTGGCCGACGATCCCGAAGACCTATAGATTTCGGCGGCGTACCCAGGTCCCGATGGCGCCGAACACCGCGAGGCCGGGGACCAGCAGCAGGCTCAACAGCCAGACCAGGACGCTGGTCTCGTCGGTGATCTCGAGGGTGCCGCGGCCGGCTTCGTTGGGGCGGATGGAGACCGTGTCTTCTTCGCCCAGGAGCCACGCCAGGGCGTTCAGGAACAGGTCCTGGTTCGTGCCGTTGTTCAGCAGGCCGTTGGACACGAAGTCGCTGTCGCCCATCACCACGACCCGGCCCCCAGCCCTGCCCGGTGCGTCCGGGACCGCCGTGGACTGCGCGTCGTGTGCCAGGGGACTGTCGCCCTGGGGCAGGCTGCGCTCCCCGACCGTGATCGCGTCGGGGTCCAGGACCTCGACCGCCGTGATGACCGGGACCTGGCCGACCTGTTCGCCGGGGTCCGGCTGGGGCGGAGCCCCCGACAGGTAGTCGGTCTCGGCCCACGCCGCGGCGCTGGTGGTGGCGATGGCGACGGCCGCCAGGCCCTCGACCTCTCGTGGACCCACGCTGCGCACGGCCCGCAGCACGTTGAGGGCGTCCCCCGAGCTGACCATCGGGTGTTCGGTGAACGATGTCCGATCGAGCACGATGTAGGTCGGGTCGGTGCCGACCATCTGGTAGCTGGGGTTGTCCTCGACCACCACGTCGTCGCCCACCGTCACTCCGTAGCGGGCCAGGTCCGCGGCAAGCCCGGGGGCGTGGGCCGGGTCCAGCAACACCATCAGCGCACCACCGCTCCGGACAAAGGCTGCCAAGGACTCTCGCTCCTGGTGCAGCAGCTCGGTCTGCGGGTCCACCACCGCCACCGCGTCGCAGGACTCCGGGACCTGGGCCGCCCGGGCCAGAGTCAGGCCGACCGCCAGGGTGCCCAGCTGCTCGAGCCGAGCCCCCAGCCCCGAGAGCCCCAGCACGTCTTCGTCGTCGATCCGGCGCTCTTCGTGGCCGGCCGTGAAGCACACGGTCTTGGTCTGTTGGGTGGTGAGGCGGACGAGCGCGTTGGTCAGGGTCTCCTCGTCGAGCACCAGCTCTTCGATGCGCTCGGTGCGGTCGCCCTGGACCAGGATCACGGTGCCCATGCGATCCACGCCGTGCCGTTGGGTGGTCAGCAGGTCCCGGTTGGGATCGATCCGCTCCACGGTGATCTGGTCCGATGCCTGGGCATAGCCACCGGCCAGGATCTCGAAGTCGGCGCCCTCGATGGCTTCGAAGTCGTAGAAGCCCAGGATGGTCACTGGTGCGGTCAGCCCCTGGGCGATCAGCACGGACTGCGACGCCAGGGTGTGGCGACCGCTCGACGTGATGTCCCAGCGCTTGTCGAAGCGCTCGCTCAACACGTTCAGGGCCACCATGACCCCCAGCGCCACGGCGACCAGCAGCACCGCGCCCGACGAGTAGCGGGCGCTGCGGCTGGCGGCCGTCTCGCCCACGGTGTCCCGATCGAGCCACAGATACACCACCAACAGCACGGCGCCGATGCCACCGCTCCAGGTCCACGGTCCACCAGAGACGCCCGCGGTCAGCCGCATCACGATGGTGGCGATCACCAGCAAGGCACCGACGGCCCCCAGGATCCAGACGTGGCGGCCCATCAGGTCCACCGGCTCGCTTCGACCCGCTGCCAAGTGGCGAAAAGGAAGAAGCCGATGAAGCTGGCGTAGTAGACCAGGTCCTTCAGGTGGAGCAGGCCGCGGGTCAGGTTGTCCAGGTGGTTCAGCATCGACAGAGACGCGATGACCGACCCGACCCCGTCGCCGCTGCTGGGGTCGGCCCAGGTCAGGAGCCAAAACAGGAGCAGGAGCGCAAAGCCCACCACCAGAGCGATGACCTGGCTGCGGGTAAAGGCCGACGCCAGCAGGCCCACCGCCACGAACGAGCCCGCGAGTAGCCAGGCAGCCAAGTACCCCGAAGCGACCACGCCGGGATCGGGATCGCCCAGCCAGAACACCAGGCCGATGCAAGGCAGGGTGCCGGCCAGCATGACCGTCATGAAACCCATCGCGCCGAAGTACTTGCCCATGACGATCGCGCCCGTGCCGATCGGACTGCTCAGCAGCAGCTCGATGGCTCCGCTGCGTACGTCTTCGGCCAGCAGACGCATGGTCACGGCTGGGCACAGGAACAGCATGAGCACCCCGGAGAACGAGAAGAACGGGGCGACCAGGTAGTCGTTGACGTTCATCTCCTGGGTGGCCCAGGGCGTCGCGGCGAGCTCGAGAGACTGCATGTGGTACAGGCCCACCATCGACGCGAAGCTGAAGCCGTTCAGCACCAGGAAGGCCGTCAAGACCACCCAGCCCACGGGAGTCTGGAAGTAGGCGCCGGCCTCCCGGCGAGCGATGGCGAGGGTCGCGCTCATGGGGTGCGCTCTTCGCCTGTCAGGCGCAGGTAGACGTCCTCGAGGGCGGCGCGACTGGACAGCTCCAGCAGGCCATAGGGCACCGCGGCGGCGGCGATCTGCTCGCGCTGATCGCCGGTGGTCCGCACCCGAAAGCGGCCCAGACCCAGGGACTCCACGTCGCCCAGGGCGGCCAGGGCCCGTTCGGCCCCGTCGGGGCGGGCCAGCTTGAGCTCCACGCCGCCGGTGGCCTGGCGCAGCCCCTCCAAGGTGTCCTCGGCGACCTTGACCCCCTGGTCGATGATGATCGCCCGCTGACAGACGGACTCGACCTCGGCCAGCACGTGGGTGCTCAGGATTACCGTGCGTTCACTGGCCGCCAGGTTCCGGAGCAGTGCGCGGATCTCCACACGCTGGGCCGGGTCCAGGCCGCTGGTGGGCTCGTCGAGGATCAGCACGTCGGGATCGTGGACGAGCGCCTGGGCCAGGCCGACCCGCTGCCGGAATCCCTTGGACAGGTGGCCGATGATGCGGTGGCGGACCCCTTCGAGATCGACCTGGGCGAGGGCGCGATCCACCGCCGCCGAGACGTGCCGGACGCCCTCCAGGCGCGCGGCAAAAGCGACGTAGTCCGCCACGATCATCGCGTCGTAGAGCGGCGGACGCTCCGGTAGGTAGCCCACCCTGCGCTTTGCTTGGCGGGGGGACTCGAAGACGTCGTGACCTGCGATCCGCGCCGTGCCCGCACTGGCAGCCTGGGCCCCTGCGAGGATCCGCATGGTGGTGGACTTTCCGGCGCCGTTCGGCCCCAGGAACCCGACCACCTCGCCTCGGCCCACCCGGAACGAGACGTCCCGAATGGCCACCGTGGCGCCGTAGCGGCGGGTCAGTCCATCGACTTCGATCATGCGTGGGGCCTCGTCAACCGGGCCCAGGTAATGCCTCGGATCCGCACGTCAAGGGGGTCGGGTTGAGGTTCGAGCGACTCGCAGGTACGCTCCATCTGCCTCGGGCACCGAGAGGTTTCATGACCGTCGTGCGCACCTTCGTGGTGATCCTGGCTTCCTTGCTCCCCGGCTGTGTGTCGTGGGACGCCCCCGATACCGACGGCGACGGATTCCTCACGTCGGATGGGGACTGTGACGACCTCAACCCCAACATCAGTCCCGCCGCTGCAGAGATCTGGTACGACGGCATCGACCAGGACTGCGACGGCAACGACGACGACCAGGACCTGGACGGACTCAAGTCCGAGGCGGTCGGCGGACCGGACTGCTGGGACGACCCCACCGAGATCCCGCTGGAATTCACGGTGGTGGCCGGCCAGGGCTTCAGCCAGCCGTCGGCGGCCGAGGTCAACCCGGGGGCGACCGAGGTCTGGTACGACGACGTGGATCAGAACTGCGACGGCGCCAGCGACTTCGATCAGGACGGCGACGGCTACGACGCGTCGGCGTGGGCCGATCGCGACGGCAACGTGGGCGACGACTGCGTCGACAACGACGAAGAGCTCGCCACGCTCCAGGCGTCGGCGAGCTGGAGCTACGCCGGCGACGTCACGGCGGCCGAGATCAACCCGGGGCGCGATGCCGCAGACGACACCTGCTACGACGGCCTGAACCTGGACTGCAACGTGTCGGAGCCGGCCGACGGCAACGACTTCCCCGACGACTACGAGACCGACTTCGACTGTGATCTGGATGGGTTCCACCAGGACACCGACTGCGACGACAGCGACGACGCGGTCTTCCCCGATCCCAGCGTCGAGGAGGTCTGGTACAACGGCGTCGACGAGAACTGCGACAACAACGACGCCGACCAGGACCTGGACGGCTTCGACTCCTGGGTCGTCGGTGGCGACGACTGCTGGGACGATCCAAGCGAGATCCGCACGGACTTCGACGCGCTCAACGGCTTCTCCCAGCCCGACGCCGACGCGGTCAACCCCGACGCCACCGAGGTCTGGTACGACGGCATCGACCAGGACTGCGCCGAAGACGACGACTTCGACGCCGATCTCGACACCCAGACCACCGACGCCTACGCCGACCGGGACGGCGTCACCGGCACCGACTGCGACGACGCCGATCCGTCCAGCTTCCTCTACGCCACCGAGTACTGCGACGACGTCGACCACGACTGCGACGGCCTGATCGAGACCGACGACGACGCCTTCGACGCCACCCAGTACTACTTCGACGCCGACGACGACGGCTACGGCACCTCGACGGCCAAGACCTATTGTCAGCCCGTCGACGAGTTCCGCGCCGACAACCCCGACGACTGCGACGACAACGACCCCGCCGAATACCCGGGCGCCGACGAGTACTGCGACGGCGACGACGACGACTGCGATGGCGACATCGACGAGGACGGCAGCGTCGACGTCGAGACCTGGTACCGGGACTTCGACGGCGACGGCTACGGCAACGCCAGCAACACCGACATCGACTGCTACGAGCCCACCGGCTACCTGGCCGACGACCAGGACTGCGACGACACCGACGACCAGGAATACCCCGGCGCCGACGAATACTGCGACGGCGACGACGACGACTGCGACGACGAGATCGACGAGGACGACAGCGTCGACGTGGCCACCTGGTACGAGGACAGCGACGGCGACGGCTACGGCAACCTGAACAGCACCGACATCGACTGCTACGAACCCACCGGGTACCTCGCCGACGACCAGGACTGCGACGACACCGACGCCAACGAGTACCCCGGCGCCGACGAGTACTGCGACGGCGACGACGACGACTGCGACAACCAGGTCGACGAGGACGAGTCCGTCGACGTGATCACCTGGTACCGGGACGCGGACACCGACACCTATGGCAACGCATCCATCACCCAGATCGACTGCGACCAGCCCACGGGCTTCGTCGAGGACGACCAGGACTGCGACGACTCGGACATCGCCATCAACCCGGCGGCGACCGAGGTCTGCGACCTGGACGACAACGACTGCGACGACCTGGTCGACGACGACGATCCGAGCGTCGACTACACCAGCATCACGCTCTACTACCCAGACGGCGACGGTGACGGCTACGGCGACGAGACCGACGGCGGCACGCCCTGGTGCGCCCAGCCCAGCGGCACGGTCACCGACAACACGGACTGCGACGACGGCGAGGGTGCCATCAACCCGTCGGCCCAGGAGGTCTGCGACTCAGGGGTCGACAACGACTGCGACGGCCTGGCCGACGACGACAGCGGCAGCGGCGTCGACTACACCGGCGAGACCACCTACTACGTCGACGACGACGGCGACGGCTTTGGCGACGAGACCGACGGGGGCACGCCCTACTGTGAGTCCTACAGCGGCTTCAGCGAGCTCAACTCGGACTGTGACGACGGGGAGAGCGCGGTCAACCCGGACGCCACTGAGGTCTGCGACGACATCGACAACGACTGCGACGACGACATCGACGACGACGACAGCAGCACCGACTACACCGGCGAGGTCACCTACTATGTGGACGTCGACGGCGACACCTACGGCGACAGCTCGGATCCGGGCACGCCCTACTGCGACCAGCCCGCCTCCACGTCGACGTCGGCCGATGACTGCAACGACACCATCGCCGAGATCAACATCGCCGCCACCGAGACCTGCGACGGTGCCGACAACGACTGCGACACCAACACCGACGAGGGCTTCGACTCCGACGGCGACGGCACGCCGGACTGCCAGGACGGCGAGGACTGCGACGGGGTCGACAACGACGGCGACACCAACGTCGACGAGGGCTACGACTCCGACACCGACGGGATCGCCGACTGCTTCGACACCGAGGAGTGCGACGGCGTCGACAACGACGGCGACGGCCTGGTCGACGATCTGGACCCCGACGTGGACCTGGGCACGGCCACCCTGTGGATCGACGACCTGGATGGTGACGGGTTCGGCGACGACACCGATCCGGGCACGCTGCAGTGCGACCCGCCGGCGGCCAATGACCACGTGACCGACAACACGGACTGCGACGACGGGGCTGCGGCGGTCAACACCGACGCCACCGAGGTCTGCGACGACATCGACAACGACTGCGACGATGACATCGACGACGACGACACCAGCATCGACTACACCGGCGAGACCACCTACTACAGCGACATCGACGGCGACAGCTACGGCGACGAGACAGACGCCGGGGCGCCCGCCTGTGACCAGCCCGCCAGCACGTCGACCAACGCCCAGGACTGCGACGACGGTCTGGACACGATCAACCCGGCCGCCACCGAGGTGTGCGACGGCGTCGACAACGACTGCGACGACGACATCGACGACGCCGACGCCAACGTCGACCTGACCGGCGAGACGGTCTACTACCCGGACTCGGACGGCGACGGCGAGGGCAACGACAGCATCGTCGGCACCCAGTACTGCACGCCGATCTCCGGCGTCGTCGCCAACAACGACGACTGCGACGACGGCGAGATCACCATCAACACCAGCGCCACCGAGGTCTGCGACACCGTCGACAACGACTGCGATGGCCTGACCGACGACGACGACACCAGCACCGACTACACCGGCGAGACGACCTACTACGACGATCTGGACGGCGACGGCGACGGCGACGCCAACGACGTCGGTGAGCCGGCGTGCACCCAGCCCAGTGACACCAGCGAGAACGCCGACGACTGCGACGACGGGGACTTCGACATCAACCTGGCGGCGACCGAGATCTGCGACGCGGCCGACGTGGACGAGGACTGCGACACCCTGACCGACGACGACGACCCCAGCGTGGACCTGGGCACCGGCACGACCTTCTACACCGACGCCGACAACGACACCTACGGCGACGAGAACGATCTCACGGGCACGGCGTTCTGCGACCAGCCGGCGCTGTACTCGCTGTCCGCCGACGACTGCGACGACAGCGAGACCACGATCAACCCCGGTGCGTCCGAGGTGTGCGACGGCGGGGTCGACAACGACTGCAACGGCGACGCCGACGACGCGGACGCCGGCACCGACGTGAGCACCAAGACGACCTACTACGTCGACGCCGACAGCGACGGCTACGGCTCGTCGACCATCCCCGGCAGCGACTACTGCGACCAGCCATCGCTCACCTCACTGACCAGCGACGACTGCGAAGACGGCGACGGGGCGATCAACCCTGGCGCCACCGAGGTCTGCGACGGCGACGTGGACAACGACTGCAGCGGCGCCGCCGACGACGCCGACACCAACACGACCGAAGCCAGCAAGACCACCTGGTTCACCGACGGCGACGGGGACGGCTACGGCGACGAGAACGACGCGGGCACGGACCTGTGCACCCAGCCGTCGAACACCTCGACGTCCAGCGACGACTGTGACGACGTCGACGGGGCCATCAACCCGGGGGCCACCGAGGTCTGCGACAGCGACGTCGACAACGACTGCAACGGCAGCGCCGACGACGCTGACACCGGCACCGACGCGGGCACCAAGACGCTGTACTACCCGGACACCGACAGCGACGGGTACGGCGACGAGGACGACCTGGGCACCCTGTACTGCTCGGGCCCCACAGGCACGGTCACCGACAACACCGACTGCGACGACGGGGTCAACGGGTACAACCCCGCCGTCAGCTGGTACATCGACGGCGACCTGGACGGCTTCGGAGGCGCGCTCAGCCAGGTGTGCGAGCCGGTCAACGGCACCGACGTGGACAACGGCGACGACTGCGACGACGCCAACGACGCCTACTACCCGGGGGTCACCTGGTACGTCGACGGCGACGGCGACACCTACGGCGACGACTTCGACACCCAGGACTGCGAGCCCCAGTTCAAGACCGACGTGCTGGTGGGCGGGGACTGCAACGACGTGGTCGACACCTACTACCCGGGCGTCACCTGGTACGACGACGGCGACAGCGACACCTACGGCGACGCCACCACCGGCGTGGACTGCCAGCCCGACGACGCGAGCGACGTCGAGGACGCCACGGACTGCGACGACACGCTCACCCTGGTGAACCCCGGCGGCACTGAGACCGACGACAGCGACGACGAGGACTGCGACGACGCGGTCGACGAGGACTTCGCGACGGCCGGTGACCTGATCATCACGGAGATCATGATCACCCCGGCCGGCAGCGAGCCCGCCAACGAGTGGCTCGAGCTCTACAACGGCCACGCCACCGACGACTTCTACGCCGACGGCGTGCTGATCTCCAACGGCACCGAGAGCTTCTACCTGGGCGTCGGCGGCGTGGTGGTGCCCAGCATGGGCTACGCCGTGCTGTGCTCCGACGTCACGACCCTCGGCACCAGCTGCGACTACGTCTACGGCTCGGACACCAACGGGAGCTCGGCCCAAGGCGCGACCTTCGAGGTCGGCGAGCTGCTGACCGATGGCACGGCGACCCTGTCCCTGGTGCTGGGCGGGGTCACTCTGGACGACATCACCTACCAGGACGGCACGGCGTCGTGGCCGGGTCAGACCACGGGCTACTCGGTCGTGCTGGACTCCGGGTCCTACTCCGAAGGGGGCAACGACAGCGGCAACAGCTGGTGCTACCCCGCCACGGCATCCGACCAATACGATGCGGTCAACGGCAACTACGGCTCGCCCGGGACGCTGGGTGGCTGCGAGAATTCGGCACCCAACTGACAGTGCCCTCGCTGGCAAGGAACGACCCCAATGCTGCTGCTGCTGTGGACCCTGAGCGCCTGTGTCCAGTGGGAGGGTGGTGACGCCGACGAGGACGGTGTCTCACCCGGACAAGGCGACTGCAACGACCTGGACCCGGACATCGGGCCGGGCCAGACCGAGATCTGGTACGACGGCATCGACCAGAACTGCGACGGCAACGACGCCGACCAGGACGGCGACGGCTTCCTGAGCACCCTCGCGGGCGGCGACGACTGCTGGGACGACCCCACGCTGATCCCCGATGACTTCACGATCGTGGCCGGCCAAGGCTTCGTGCAGCCGTCGGCGGCCGATGTCTTCCCCGGCTCCGACGACACCTGGTACGACGGGGTAGACGCCAACTGCGACGGGCTCGGCGACTTCGACCAGGACGGTGACGGCTACGACAGCGCGGCCGCGGTCCAGCGGGACGGCAGCGCCGGCGACGACTGCGTCGACTCCCAGGAAGACCTCGATGCCTTGGGGGCCGAGGAACCGGTCGGCGTGACCCCGGCGGACATCCACCCCGGAGCCGACCCGGCCAGCGACGCTTGCTACGACGGCGTGAACCTGGACTGTGACCTGCGCGAGCCGGCGCCGGACAACCCCACAGCCAGCTGGGACAGCGACTTCGACTGCGACCAGGACGGCTGGATGGCTGACCAGGACTGCGACGACGACGACGCGACTGCGGTGCCAGACCTGTCCATCGACGAGGTCTGGTACGACTGCGTCGATCAGAACTGTGACTCCAACGACGGCGACCAGGACGGCGACGGCTGGATCCCTGAGTACTACACCCAGGACTGTCCGGACTGGCTGGACCTCCACGGCGGGGACCAGGCCACGGTCCAGGTGGGGGACTGCTGGGACGGCGGTGAAGTGATCCCGTCGGACTTCCAGGCGCTGAACGGCTTTCCCCAGCTCGACGCACTCGATGTCTACCCGGGGGCAGCGGACACCTGGTACGACGGCGTGGACGCCGACTGCGCGGGCGACTCGGACTTCGACGCCGACGGCGACTCCCAGGACACCGACAGCTACGACGATCGGGACGGCCTGTCGGGCACGGACTGCGACGACTCGGAGCCCACGATCTACGAGGGTGCCACCGAGTACTGCGACGACGTGGACCGGGACTGCGACGGCCTGATCGCCGACGACGACGACGCCGTGGACGGCATCCAGTACTACTACGACGAGGACGACGACGGCTACGGCACGTCCGTCAGTCGCACGTCCTGCGAGCCCACTGGCTTCTACCGGGCCGACAACCCCGACGACTGCGACGACACCGACGCGGCGACCCACCCGGGCGCCGACGAGTACTGCGACACCGTGGACCGGGACTGCGACTCGGCCATCGACGAGGACCACGCGCTGGACGCGTCCACCTGGTACACCGACGGCGACGGCGACGGCTTCGGCGACCCCAGCACAGCCGACGTCGAGTGCTACCAGCCCACCGGCACGGTCAGCGACGACACGGACTGCGACGACACGGACGCCACCGTGAAGCCCGGCGCGACCGAGATCTGCGACGGGCAGCTCAACGACTGCGATGGGGGCAGCCTGCCCACCGACGAGTCCGACGACGACGGCGACGGCTACGTGGAGTGCACCTGGGTCGCCACGGGCTGGGACGGCAGCGGCGCGGTGGTCGGGGGCGACGACTGCGATGACACCGACGCCCTGAGCTTCCCCGGGGGCACCGAGACCTGCGATGGCGTCGCCGACGAGGACTGCGACACCCAGGTCGACGAGGACGGCGCCGTCGACGTGGTGACCTGGTACCTGGACGGGGACAGCGACGGCCACGGCGACGCGACGATCTCCGATCTCGACTGCGCCCAGCCGACCGGCCACGTGGCCGACGACACCGACTGCAATGACGCCGACGCCACGGTCCACCCCGGGGCCACCGAGCTCTGCGACGGGATCCTCAACGACTGCGACGGCTCTGGGCTGCCGAGCGACGAGACCGACGACGACGGCGACGGCGCGGTGGAGTGCACCTTCGACGCTGGCGGCTGGGACGGCACCAACGACGTGCTCGACGACCAGGACTGCGACGACGCGGATCCGCTCAGTTTCCCCGGCGGGACCGAGACCTGTGACGGGGTCGCCGACGAAGACTGCGACGGCAGCGTCGACGAGGCCGGGGCCTCCGATGCGTCGACCTGGTACCGGGACAGCGACGTCGACAGCTACGGCGACAGCACGGACACCAAGATCGCCTGCAGCCTGCCCGCCGGGTACGTGGCCGACGACACCGACTGCGACGACGGAGACGCTTCGGTGAACCCGGGCGGGACGGAGCTCTGCGACGGGTCCACCGACGAGGACTGCGACACCACGGTCGACGAGGACGGCGCCAGCGACGTGCTGACCTGGTACCACGACGCCGACGCGGACGGCTTCGGTGACGCCGCCGACTCCGACGTCGACTGTGACCAACCCACCGACTTCGTGTCGAACGACACCGACTGCGACGACGACGACGACACGGTCTTCCCGGCCGCCACCGAGCTCTGCGACGGGCTGCAGAACGACTGCGACGGATCCGCTGTGCCCAGCGATGAGACCGACGACGACGGGGACGGCGCGGTCGAGTGCACCTGGGACGCCGGGGGGTGGGACGGCTCAGCTGCGGTGACGTCGGGCGACGACTGCGACGACACCGATCCGCTGAGCTTCCCGGGCGGCACGGAGACCTGTGACGGCACCGCCGACGAGGACTGCGACAGCACGGTCGACGAGGACGGCGCCAGCGACGCGGACACCTGGTACCTGGACGGCGACAGCGACACCTACGGCGACAGCGCGACCACCACAACCGCCTGTGAGCTGCCCGCTGGCTACGTGGCCGACGACACCGACTGCGACGACGGCGACGGCGGGGTCAATCCCGGGGCGAGCGAGCTCTGTGATGGCCTGGTCGACGAGGACTGCGACCTGTCCATCGACGAGGCGACGGCCATCGACGCGAGCACTTGGTACCTGGACCAGGACGGCGATGGCTTCGGGCTCTCGACGGACTCGGTCGTCGCCTGCGATGCCCCCACCGGGTACGTCGCCGACGACACCGACTGCGACGACGGGGACGTATCGCTCTACCCGGCAGCGCCGGAGCTGTGCGACGGCTTGATCAACGACTGCGACTCCGCGAGCCTGCCCAGCGACGAGACCGACGACGACGGGGACTTCGCGGTCGAGTGCACCTTTGACCCCAACGGCTGGCAGGGCACCAACGACGTGCTCGATGACCAGGACTGCGACGACGCGGATCCGCTGAGCTTCCCGGGGGGCACGGAGACCTGCGACGGCAGCGCCGACGAGGACTGCGACGGCGTGGTCGACGAGGTCGGCTGTGTGGGCACCACCGCCGACGCCGACGTGGTCTACGACGGCGACGCTGGGGGGGATCGTGCGGGCTTCCTGGTCGACGCCGGCGGCGACCTGACCGGCGACGGAATCGAGGATCTCGTGATCGGTGCCTACGGCAGCGATCGCGGGAACGGCGACGCGGGCTCGGTCTTTCTCGCCAGCGGTGCGCTCACGGGCACTGTGGACCTGGGCACCATGACCAGCGTGGTCGAGGGGTGGTCGGGATCCGGCCGGGCCTCCTATGACCTCATGGGCGGTGGCGACGCCGACGGCGATGGCCAGGTCGACCTGGTCATCGGGGCCTATGCCGCAGACACCGACGGCCAGGCCTACCTGGTGCACGGTCCGATCACCGGCATCACCGACCTGGCGTCACCGACCGCCACGGTGGAGTCGGCGGGCGGCAACGTGCGCATGGGCATCTCCGTCGGCTTCCTGTGGCCCCAGGACGGGGGCGCCGCCGACGCGGTGATCGTGGGCGCCGACAGGTACGACGTGTCCAAGGACGAAGGTCAGGTGTTGGTGTTCGACGGTCCCACGGGCACCCTCGACGAGACCTCGGCCCTGGCGATCATCGTGGGCGACCAGCAGTCCGAGGCCCTGGGCTTCGCCATCGACGGCACCGGGGACCTGGACGGCGACGGCGTCGGCGACCTGCTCCTTGGCGCCGAGAGGTACGACGACGGGACCACCAACAAGGACGCCGGCGCCGCCTACCTGTTCTATGGCCCGGTGTCCGGGTCCCTGACGGTGCTCGGTGCAGACGAGACCACCATCGGGACGGACGGCGCCAAGCTCGGTCAGGCGCTGGACGTGGGCAGCGACGTGGACGGCGACGGCCTGGACGACGTGCTGCTGGGCGGCTTCGAGGAAGCGAGTGTCGCGCTGGACGGTGGGGTGGTCTACCTGTTCACGGGTGGCCTGAGCGGCGCTGCGGACAGCACGGCGACAGCGACGATCGCGCCGACCGACTCCGACCAGGACCTGGGGTGGTCCGTGCGTCTGGGCGGCGACGTCGACGGGGACGGCGTCGGCGACATCCTGGTCGGTGCCCCCCGGGCCGATGGCACGGCTGGCACCCAGGCCGGCCACGCCGCGCTGTTCTATGGGCCGATCTCCGGCACCCTGACGCTCGACCAGGCCAACCAGGGCTGGGAGGGCCAGACCAAGGACTCCCGTGCGGGCACGTCGGTCTGCTTCGTGCCGGATCTGGACGGCGATGGTCTGGACGAGGTCTTGATCGGCGCGGACAAGGAAGACGCGGTCGAAGGCGACCAGGGCGCGGCCTACCTGTTCTACGGGGGTGGGATCTGATCGGCGCCCTGCTGGTCCTGGTCCTCTCCGGCCCGGCGCAGGCCCAGGACACCTGCGCCGAACGGGTGGACGCCGCGGGCTTCAAGGCCCGGGTCGACGCCGTGCGGGAGCCGGTGGCCTTTGCCGAGGACACGGCCCACGACCTGATCCGTGCGGTCGAGGCCCTGGTGCCGGACTGCCTGGACGGGCCCGTCGAGACCGAGGACCTGGCGGCGCTGTGGCTGGCCCGGGGGGCCTACGAGATCCTGCGCCCGGGTGGAGATCCGGCCATCGCCGAGATGCGGCTGACCTGGGCCTACGTGGTCGGGAGCTCCTGGGCCTTCGACGACATCTACGGTCCCCAGGTGCTGGACCGGTTCGAAGCGGTCGCGTCCCAGCTGTTGCCCAAGGGCACCCTGGACGTGTCGTTCCCGCCCGAAGCCCTGCCCAGCGAGGTCTACCTGAACGGGGACCGGCTGGACCGACGGGGGCCCATGGCCATGCCTGCTGGCATGCACCTGCTCCAGTGGAAGACCGGCGAGACCTGGCAGTCGGCCCTGGTGCCCCTGCGGGAGAACAGCCGGATCACAGTCGGCGGCGGACCGTCGAACGAAGTCGCCGACGAGGAGCGTCGCAGCAGCGCATACGTGGCCTACGACAAGAAGAAGGAGCGTGAGAGCGGCCTGAGCGTCGCGGCCTTTGCTGGCTACGGCGGCACCCGGAACTGGGTCAACGACGGCACCAATGGCTACGTAGGGCTGACCATGGCGCCGGCGGTGCGCATCGAGGTCAAGGCGCTGGCGGTCGACGTCTTGCGGGTCCGCCTGGTCGGGGGCTGGACCCCCGGGGTGATGGCCGACCATGCGCCGGTGATGACCCGCGCCGGGCTGTTGGTGGGTGTGCACCTGGGCAGCTCGACCGGCGTGGACGTCCAGCTGGGCGGGGCTGTGGCCCCAGTCCCGCGGGTGAGCGCCGGGAACCCGGGTGAGCCCACCTTTGGCTCGGACCTGGGCTTTGGGCCCCAGGTGCGTATCGATGGCTTCCTGGGGCCAGCAGCGGTCACCGTCGCGGGCACCTGGTACCTGGACGCCCTGGGGATCGACGTGGGCGTGAACGGCGAGGTCCGGCCCCTCGCACGGGCCGGTCTGATCCCGCTGATCGGGGTCAACGCGGCCTGGCTGAACACGCCCGGGCTCACGTCTGCCCGGGACAACTACCTGGCCCTGGTCGCCGAGGTGGGGGGCCGATGGTCCCGTTGATCCTGGGCCTGCTCGGCGGCTGCGTGACCCTGTGGTCCACGGCGGACGACTGGGACGAAGACGGGTACACGGTGGCGCAGGGTGACTGCGCCGACGTGGACCCGACCATCAACCCCGGTGTCGCCGAGATCTGGTACGACGGTGTCGACCAGGACTGCGACGGCGACGACGCCGATGCCGACGGGGACGGCTTCGACAGCGTCGAGGCCGGCGGTGAGGACTGCTGGGACGACCCGATCGGCATCCCGTCCGAGTTCCGTGTGGTCACGGGGCAGGGCTGGGAGGAGCTCGAGGCCTGGAATGTCTACCCCGGAGCCGCGGACACCTGGTACGACGGGGTGGACGCCGACTGCGCCCTGGACGACGACTTCGACCAGGACCTGGACCTGTGGCGCACGGCTTTCTACCCCGACCGGGACGGCGTGACCGGGTCGGACTGCGTCGACGGCGACAGCGCCGACGCTGCCAATCCCGCTGGCCTGGACCCGGATCAGGTGCACCCCGAGGCCCAGGAGACCTGGTACGACGGCACCGACCAGGACTGCTCCGACCCGGACTCCTGGGACGGCGCCGAGACCCACTGGAGCGACTACGACGCCGACGGTGACGGCTATCCGTCGGGGCTCTACGGCCCCTGGGACGACGTGGCCGAGGACTGCGACGACGACGACCCGACCCGGTTCCCGGACCCGTCCATCGACGAGATCTACTACGACTGCGAGGATCAGGACTGCGACGGCAACGACGGCGACCAGGACGGCGACGGGATTCTCGTCGAGGGCTACGACACGACCTGTCCGGACACCTGGAACGCCCCGGAGTTCTTCCTGCACGGGGACGGGGGGGACTGCCAAGACGACCCTGCGGCCGTGCCCGCGCCCCTCAATGGCCACCCCGAGATCGCCGCCATCGACATCTACCCTGGGGGCGTGGAGGTCTGGTACGACGGCATCGACAGCGACTGCGCCGGCGACTCGGACTTCGACATGGACCAGGACGGCCACGACGCCGCGGACCAGGACAACGGCACCGGCAGTCCGGGGACCGACTGTGACGACATGGAGGCGGCGGTCAATCCGGACCAGGACGAGGACTGCCTGACCGAGGCCGACGACGACTGCAGCTTCACCGCCAACGACCCGGGCGCCGAGAACTGCACCGACTTCTACTCCGACGTGGACGAGGACGGCTTCGGCGGGCCCGCGACCGCGTGCCTGTGCGAGGCGCTCCCGCCCTACGAGTTCCCCGACAACAGCGACTGCGACGACAACAACGGCGACATCTTCCCGGGCGCCGACGAGTACTGCGACCCAGTCGACTGGGACTGCGACACCGTGTCCGACGAGTCCGGGAGCCTGGACGCGCTCACCTGGTTCGCGGACAGCGACGCAGACGGCTTCGGCAATGCCTTCAGCACCACCCTGGCCTGTACCCAGCCGTCGACCTACCTGCTCGACGATCAGGACTGCGACGACACCGACGCTGCTGTGAACCCCGACGCGACCGAGGTCTGCAACAGCACCGACGACGACTGCGACGGGGCCACCGACGAGGCGGGTAGCCCAGACGGCACGGCGTACTACGCCGACAGCGACGGCGACGGCTACGGCGACGAGCTCGACGCGGGCGACACCTACTGTGTGGACCCGGGCAGCGGCTACAGCCTGACCCAGGACGACTGCGACGACGCCGCACCAGGCGTGAACCCCGGGGCCACCGAGGTCTGCGACGGCCTGAACACCGACGAGGACTGCTCCGGCGCGGCCGATGACGACGACCCTGGCGTCACCGGCACCACCCTGCTCTACGACGACCTGGACGGCGACGGGTTCGGCGACGAAGCCGACGCTGGCACCGAGTGGTGCGATCCGCCCAGCACCACCTCCGCGTCCCAGGACGACTGCGACGACGGCGATCCGAGCGTGTACCCCGGGGCGACGGACTCCTGGTACGACGGGGTGGACTCGGACTGCGGCGGCGAGGACGACTACGACCAGGACGCCGACGGCTACCCGCGCGACGTCGACGGCGGCGACGACTGCGACGACGAAGACGCGGCGATCAACCCGGCGGCCACCGAGGTCTGTGACGCGGACCTGACCGACGAGGACTGCGACGGCCTGGCCGACGACGACGACGACTCGGTCACCGGGACCTCGACCTGGTACGTCGACAGCGACGGCGACGGCGCCGGCTCACCGCTGACCACGCTGGCCGCTTGTCTGGAGCCGAGTGGCTTCGTCTCGGCCGGGGGTGACTGCAACGACAGCGAAGCGGCGGCGTACCTAGGCGCCGCCGAGATCTGCGACGCCCTGGACAATGACTGCGACGCGACCACAGACGAGGGCCAGAGCGACGTCGACGGCGACGGCACCTGTGATGCCATCGATCCCGAGACCTGCGACGGGGTCGACAACGACGGCGACACGGTGGTCGACGAAGAACAGTCGGACTCCGACGGGGACGGCACCTGCGACGCCCTGGACAGCGAGGTGTGCGACGGGCTCGACAACGACGGCGACGGCCTGGTGGACGACGACGACCCAGACGTGGACCTGTCGACCGGGACGGACTGGTACGACGACGGGGACGGCGACACCTATGGCGACAGCGCCGGGAGCCCGACTCGGCTGTGCGCTGCGCCGACGGGCACCGTGGCCGACGCCACCGACTGCGACGACAGCGACGGCGCTGTGAACCCCGGCGCGACCGAGGTCTGCAGTGGCGTGGACGACGACTGCGACACCCTGGTCGACGACGACGACGACAGCGTGGACCTGACCGGCGAGGCCACCTCCTATGCCGACGCCGACGGCGATGGCTTCGGGGACGAGAGCGACCCGGGCACGACCTACTGCAGCCCGCCGGCGCTGACCGCGACCGACGGCACCGACTGCGACGACGGGGACAGCAACATCAACCCGGGCGCCACCGAGGTCTGCGACGGCCAGGACGTGGACTGCGACGGGAGCATCGACGAAGGCCAGGCCGACACGGACGCCGACGGGACCTGCGATGCCCTGGATGCCGAGGAGTGTGACGGGGCCGACAACGACGGGGACGGCACGGTGGACGAGGCCGGGGCTGTCGATGCGCTCACCTGGTACGACGACGCCGACGAAGACGGCTTCGGCGACGCGGCTTTTGCCACGGTCGCCTGCGAGGCGCCCTCGCTGACCGTGGCCGACGACACCGACTGCGACGACACCCGCGCCGACGTGTACCCCGGGGCCGACGAGCTGTGCGACGCCGACGACAACGACTGCGATACGGTGGTCGACGAGGACACGGTCGACGATCCGACCTGGTACGGCGACAGCGACAGCGACGGTGCTGGGGACCCGGACGACACGATCGTGAGCTGTCCACAGCCGAGCGGGTACGTCGCAGACGCCGACGACTGCGATCCCTCGGACGGCACGGTGTTCCCTGGGGCCAGCGAGACCGAAGACCTCGTGGACCAGGACTGTGACGATGCCGTCGACGAGGGCTTCCGCGCGGTGGGCGAGCTGGTGTTCACCGAGGTCATGGCCACGCCCTCCGGCGACATCCCCGATGAGCAGTGGTTCGAGCTCCAGAACGTGGCCGGCAAGGACGTCGCCCTCGACGGGCTGTCGCTCTTCGCCGACGTGGGCGGGATCGTGGTCGTGGCCCCCGAGGGCTGGGTCCTGGCCGACGGCGAGCTCCTGGTGTTCTGCCACGACGCCACCGTGCTGGGCACGGACTGCGACTATGTCTACGGCTCGGACGTGCACGCCAGCTCGGGGCTGGGCAGCACCTTCGCGGTCGACCTCGCGCTGGGCGACTCCTTTGGCGCCTTGGCGATCCTGGGCAACACCGGCACCATCATCGACGTGGTCCAGTGGACCCCGGGAAGCGCGGACTGGCCCGAGATCGCCCAGGACACCTCCTGGGTCCTGGACCCCAGCGCCGTCGACGAGGCCCTGAACGACGACGGCGCCAACTGGTGCTACCCCCTGGTCACCGATGTCTTCGGCGCCGGGGACTACGGCACACCGGGCGCGCTGGGCACCTGTCAGACCACGCCCCCCTGAGCCGTCACGGACGGATTGGGCGCGTTCCCGGCCCAATGTCCAGCCGGTGTCAAACCGGCCCCAAGACGTGGTAGGTTTTCGGCGTCTCCCCACGTCCTGCGGTCATGGCCCTTCCCCAAGACACCCAGCTCGTCGAGACCCTCGGAGAGGGGTCCTTCGCCGTCGTCTACGTCGCCCGCGTGCGCGATGGGGCGATGCTGCGCACGGTGGTGCTCAAGGTGCTCAAGGCCGCGTGGGCCGAAGACGAGGAGATCCTGAGCCGAGCCCGCGACGAGGCGGCCATGCTCGCCCGGCTCCAGCACGGCAACATCATCCAGGTCGAGCAGCTGACCGCACTTCACGGACACACGGCTGTGGTCATGGAGTACGTCCGGGGGCTCACCCTGGACCGGGTGCTCGACCAGGCCGGCCCGATGCCCGTCGAGGTGGCGCTGAGCATCACCCATGCCATGGCCGACGCGCTGGACGCGGCCTTCAACCAGATCCCCCCGGGCATGAAGGGACCCCTGCGCGTCGTGCACCGGGACATCAAGCCCAGCAACGTGATCCTCGGCGTGCGCGGCGACGTGAAGGTGCTGGACTTCGGCACCGCCAGAGCCGAGCTCATCGAGCGCCAGGCCGAGACCGGCAGCGTGACCCCAGGGAGCCCCCTCTACATGGCCCCCGAGCGCTTCGACGGCCTGTCGCGGGGGGCCGAGGTCGACATCTACTCCCTGGGGTGCACCCTCTACGAGCTGATCACCGGCGAGGCCCTGGGCCGGCTGTCGGTTCACCCGGCCCGCCACGAGCGAGAGGTCGCCGAGAAGGTCAAGGCCCTCAGCCCGCCGGACCTCGAGGAGAGCATCGCCCTGGCCATGCTGCGCTCCCTGATCCAGCGGGCCGTCAGCTACGAGCCGGCCCACCGGCCATCTGCGGCCGAGGTCCGTGCACTGTGCGTCTCCCTGGCCAAGCGGCTTCCCGGGCACCGCATGACCCGCCGCCAGTACAGCGAAGGTGTGGTGGCTCCGATCTACGCCAAGCGGGAGCGACTGCCGCCGGTGCCGCTGGACGGCACTCTGGACCCCAAGGCCATGGCCCAGGCCGTCGAAGAGGTGCAGCGCACGGACGAGATCGTCGACGATCCCACCGAGCCGCCCAGCGAAGCGGTGCAGTCCCCGTTGGCGGCCGAGGTCGACACCGGCGCTTCGCCGGCCATCCGCCCGACCAGTCGCCGCCCGCTCGGACTGCTGATCGGCATGGCAGCGGCCCTGGCCGTGGTGACCCTTGCTCTGGGCGTGCTGGTGAGCCAGGACGGCGAGCCGACACCGGCATCAGCGCCTGAGCCAGCCAAGGCCACCACGGCCGTGGAGCCCGAACCGGTCCAGCCCGTGGTCCAGCAGCCCAAGGCCCAGCCCAAGCCGGTCGCACCGACGCCCTCGCCCGCGCCGGCTCCGGTCGAGCCAAAGGCCCAGGCGGATCCCAAGCCCGAGCCGAAGCCGTCCCAGACCAGCACCAAGCCGCCGCCCAAGAAGCGCACACCGGCCAAGCAGGCCGCGCCCGCCCCTGCCCCCGCCCCAGCTGCCGAGCCCGAGCCCCAGGCCGCCCCGGTCCTGGTCAAGGTGGTCTCGGCCCCAGCGGGTGCCACCGTGACCATTGCCGGTCAGCGCACGGCCACCCCGGGCGAGCTGCGCCTGGCTCCAGGGACCCACAAGGCCAAGGTGATGTTCGCCGACGGCCTGAGCGGCCGCTGCACCGTCACGGTCGCTGAGGGCGGGCGGCTGGTGTTCCGAGGGACCGGCAGCAGCGTCACCTGTCCTTAGAGGTCTCTGGGAATTGGGGGCACGGCGCCTTGGGTTGACGTCAGGTGGTCTTGGGGAGCGGCGACCGGGAACCTGCGATCGGGGTCGGGGGGCGGGCGCTGGCGTTTGGTTGGGCGGGTTCGGCTGGGCCAAGGCTGGTGGTTTTATGTTCCCTCGGAGGGTGCCAGCCTTGGGCGTCTCATGGGGCAGGGTGCCAATTGGCGTCGGGTTCTGTTTCACGGTCGGCCAAAACAGGGGAAAACAGGGGTCAGGAACCTTTTGTTAAGCATTAGATATGTGGAATTGGATCGCTGTGGACGAGTAATCGGGGGCTGGGGCAGGACTCGTTGTTGGGGTAGGCGGTGAGGTGGGATGGGTCTTGCTGTGAGAGACTCCGACCGGGCTGGGGGGGACTGCGTGGAGATCGGGTGAGCGAGGCGACCCGGGGGCATCGGCTGCTTGGGCTGACGGCGGCTGATGACGCTCGCTACTATCGACGGCTTCAGCTGGCGATGGCGTGGTGGTCGCTGCCGATGATCGGCGGCATGAGCCTGGCACTCTGGGTCTGGCAGGGCCCGTGGGCCGCAGCGGTGCCCGGTGTGTACTGCCTGGCGACGGTCGTGCTGTTGGTGGCGCTGCGCTTCTGGGACTTTTTTGGGGTGTTCTGCCACCTCCACAACGGCATGGTGCTGGTGGCTCCCGTGCTGGTCCACGTCCAGCTGGGTGGCTTCGCGGCGTCGGGGGGCGTGCTGCTGTGGTGTGTCCTCCCGCCCGTCGCGGCGCTGATGTGGTTCGGCGCTCGGGGCAGCACGCCTTGGTTCGTGGTCGGGCTGCTCGCTGTTGGCGCTGCACTGCTGTTCGATCCCATCGCTGAACCGCGCCTGGCACCGATCCATCAGTCTTGGCTGTTCGCGGTCAACGTCTGTGGGCTGAGCACGTTCGCCTACCTGAGCGTGCGGCACTTCGTGACGCGTCTCGAGCAGGAGAAGACCCGCTCCGAGGCGCTCCTGGCCAACGTCCTGCCCAGGGCCATCGCCTCTCGCCTGCGGGTCGACCCCAACGCCATCGCCGAGCGCCACGAGGCGGTCACCGTCTTGTTCGCCGACCTCGTGGGCTTCACCGAGCTGGCCCGCAGGCTCTCCCCGCGAGCCATCGTCGAGATGCTCAACGACGTGTTCACCGAGCTGGATCGACTGGCCGACGAGCACGGGCTGGAGAAGATCAAGACCATCGGGGACGCCTACATGGTGGTGGGCGGCCTGCCCGAGCCGCTGGAGCACTCGGCCGACGTGGTGGCGCGCATGGCCCTGGACTTGCTGCGGACCATCGAGGACCTGCGCACGGACCACCCGGGGCTGGCCGTGCGGATCGGAGTCCACACGGGCCCGGTCGTGGCAGGGGTCATCGGACGCCGGCGGTTTGCCTACGACCTGTGGGGAGACACCGTGAACACCGCCGCGCGCCTGGAGTCCACCGGGGAGAGCGGCCGGATCCACGTCAGCCAGGCGATGTTCGAGAGCCTGTCTCCTGGCTTCGCGACCGAGTCCAGAGGCACGCTGGAGCTCAAGGGACTCGGCCAGGTCGAGACCTGGTGGCTCCTGTCCGCCGAGTGAACCCTCAGAGCGCCTTGAGTCCGCTCAAGACCTGGGCCACCACGTCGTAGTCGCCCTTGTTCACCGCGCCCTCCCGCACACATCGGATCTGCTGGGACGCGTCCAGGAACAGGTGGATCGGCAGCACGGCACCGGCGTCGAGTCCGACGGTCGGCAGCCAGCCGGCGAGCTGGTCGAATTCGCGGATGCGCACGCCGGTGCGCTGGCCTGGGTGGTGCTCCTGGAAGCGGGTGACCGCGGCGGCGGTCGCATCGACACTCAGGAAGCGCAGCTGGCCCGGTCCCGCTTGGGCCTGGAGCTCGGACTCCCAGGCCTGGAGTCGGGGCATCTCCTCGACGCAGGGGGCGCACCAGGTGGCCCAGACGTTGATCCAGGTCCAGCCCGCGCCGGCCGGGGGCGCGGTGCCGTCGAGGGCTGGCCAGGCGAAGGTCTGGGTGCCCTGGGCTGCGGGATCGCCTTCGCAGAACTCCGCCGGGTCGGCCTGCTTGGGGGTCGGATCGGCCATCACGGCGTCGAAGCGAGAGGGTGGGGGCACCGGCGGCCCATCGCTGGCACCGGAACAAGCGATCCAGACGGTGAGCGCGATCAAAGCCTGCAGTCGATCCACGCCACGAAGGCGCTCCGGTTGATGTCCTTGCCCGTGCAGGTGCCGTCGCCGCTGCGGTTCCAGCCGCAGAAGTCCGTGTCCAGCTGGGCGAATTCCTCGCCCAACCACAACAGGCCGACCTCGCGGTCCAGGTCCGGGTCGTTGAAGGTGGTGCGCAGATGGTCCAGGACCGCCTCGCCCCGCCGCTGGCTCAGGTCCCGGTTGAAGACCGGGTTGCCTTCGGGGGACGACCGGGACACCACGAAGAAGTAGCTGGCGCCCTTCTGGTCGGTGAAGATCTGCTCGAGCAAGGCCTTGTCGGCGTGGTCGAGCTCGTGGGACGCCTTGTCGTACTGGATGATGCCGGCCCGATCGGAGAGCGGCACGAACAGGTCGTTGAAGTCCGAGCCGCTCAGCGCCGCGACGTTCTGGGCTTCCAGGGGCTGGCAGCCGCGACCCCCGCCGCCGGAGAGCAGGCCGCAGCTCTGGAGCACCCTGCGCAGGACACGCTTCAGGTGGGCGGAGCAGTAGTCCTCGTCGGCGGCGGCTGCGATGGCCACCTGGGGCCCTGCGGTCGCGGCCGCTTCGGCCTGGCCCAGGCGTGTCTTGGCCGAGCCCACCCAGGCCCCGGCCAGGCTCGGGGAGTAGAGCAGCAGCGCCGCGCCCAGGGCGAGACTTGCGCGGAGCGCGGTGGAGGCCGTCATGTTCCCATCCGGTCGAGCAGGCGCGAGAGGGCGTAGTCCATGCCCAGGTCGGTGTCCTCGTCGCACAGCTTCACGCCGCCGACGTAGAGCTGGGGCGTCAGCACGGGCAGCTCGTTCTGGACGGCCCAGCGCAGGGACTTGTTGAGCTTCTTCTTGGTGCGGGCCGTGCCCAAACAGCCCTTCACGTCGGGGAAGACCGCTGTGACCATCGACCGGGCTGCGCCCGGATCAGCCGTGGTGGCGGAGCGGATCTGCTCCTGGTTCTCGAAGGCCCAGTGCAGCACGGCCGCGGGGTCGCTGGCGCAGAGCATGGCCTCGCTGATCGTGCAGGCGCCGGGGTGAACGGCGCTGTTCACCATCCAGTTGCAGGCGTCGTCCAGGGGGAAGAGCAGGGCCCGGCGGTCCAATTCGTCGCCCAGGCCCGACGCGTCCAGGCGGGTCTCAAAGCCTGCACAGGACGGGCACAGCGGGTCCAAGACCTCGATGGCCGGGGTGCCCCCCGGGTTGGGCGCCAGGGTCAGCAGCACGCCGTTCGGGTCCTGGGGCTTGGCGAGCTCGCCACAGGAGCCGATGTAGCTGCTGTAGTCGGGGGCCACGGCCAGGTACAGCCCCAGGGCAGCCGCCACGAAGCCCACCCCCAGGCCGATGGCCGGGATGTGGTCGGCTGGTCGGCTGGTCGGCGGCAGCTCGGCGTCTTCGTCGGGGTCGTCTGCAGCCACCGCGCGCCAGCCACCGCCCCCACCGGTCAGGCGCAGGCCCCGACTGGCCACCGCCCCCACAAAGCCCAGGGTGCTCGCCACGTAGATGCCGATGCACATCTTGCAGGCCGCGTCGAGCTCGACCAGGGACAGGTACCCCATGCCCAGGGACGTGAGCAGTGGCAGGGCCCACGCCAGGACCAACAGGCCGGTGCTGCCCGGGTCCTGCTCCCTGCGCCGGAGCAGGATGTCAGCGCCCTTGTAGAACAGGAAGGCGAACACGGCCATCGCCGGCAGGGACACCGGGATGCCGCCCCAGACCAGATCCCGGAACACCGACGAGTAGGGGCTCATGAGGGTGACGTGGCAGCCGGTGCCCCCCACCTCGGTCGAGCCCAGCCCGGGCACGAAGGAGCAGTGGATGCCATGGACCTGGCGGTCCAGGTGCTGCACGAAGTCAAAGGTCGAGAAGCTGGCGAAGAACAGCCCCAGGGCTGCGGCGATCAGGGTCAGGACGATCGGGGCTCTCGAAGTCATCCAGGCGCTTCTAGCATGTTCTGGGCTAACACTTCGCTCCTTGGAACCGTCCTTGTCCCCGTGTCGTCCCCCTCTGCCTTGAGCCTGGTGCCGTCGGATGGCCTGGCATCGGACCCTGTGGCCCGCGCACGGGCCGGGGATCGGGCTGCCTTCGACGCGCTCTACGCGCGCTACGCACGGCTCGTGCACGGGGTGTTGCTGTCCCGTCTCTCATCGGCCGACGCCGAGGACCAGGTCCAGGAGGTCTTCCTGGTGGCGTGGCAGAAGCTCGACACCCTGCGGGACGACCAGGCCTTTGGGGCCTGGATCGTGCAGATCGCCCGCCGTCGGGCCGACGATGCGGCGCGCCGTCGGCGCAGCTGGGTCCGCTTGCCCCCGTGGCTGGGTCGCAAGGACGCGCCCACCGCCGAAGCCCGCCAGGTCCTGAGGGTGATCCGGGACCTGCCGCCAGCCTACCGGGAGACGTTGATCCTGCGACTGGTCGAAGGCATGACCGGGCCGGAGATCGCCCGGGCCACGGGACTCACACCGGGCAGCGTGCGGGTCAACCTCCACCGCGGCATGAAACTGTTGCGCGAACGCCTGGGAACACCATGAGTCACGACGACTACCTGTGGGATCGCTCCGGCGAGCCGGATCCGGAGCTGGAACGGCTGGAGAGCCTGCTGGCACCCCTGGGGCACCGGCCCTCGCCCAGGCGTCGGGTGCCTGCCTTGCTCCTGGTGGCCGCCGCGGTGCTCCTGGGGTGGCTCGGGTGGAGCCTACAGCCCGCCGAGACCGAACCGGGCTGGGCGTTGCTGGGCAGCGGCGCACAGCTGGCGGTCGGAGAGTGGCTGGAGACCGACGCCGAGCTCACGCTCCAGGTCGCCGACATCGGCGTGCTGTCCGTGGCCCCGGACTCCCGGCTCCGCATCAAGGAGACCGGGGTCACCGAGCACCGCCTGGAGCTGACGCGAGGACAGATCAGCGCCCAGGTGATCGCGCCGCCGCGGCTGTTCATCGTGGAGACGCCGACCGCCGAGGCCGTGGACCTGGGCTGTGCCTACACCCTGTCGGTGCTGCCCGATGGGGGCACCGAGCTGGTGGTGACCAGTGGCCACGTGGCGCTCGAGGCGCCCGGCCGAGAGGTCGTCGTGCCCGCGGGTGCCCGCGCCCGGAGTCACCCCGGCTCGGGTCCGGGCACGCCCTACTTCCTGGACGCGGCGCCGGACTTCCTGGCGGCGCTGGGGCGCTATGACGCCCAGCCGGGTGCGGCGACGGCCGGCCCCGTGCTCGCCGCGGCCACCGCCCGGGACACCCTGAGCCTGTGGCATCTGTTGGGGCCGAGCGAGCCAGCCCTCCGCGAACAGGTCTGGCAGCGCATCCTGGTGCTCGTCCCCCAGGTCGCCGACACGGTGCCCCAGGACGAGGTCCTGGCCGGCGACCCTGCCGCACTGGGCCTGCTGTTGAGCGAGCTCGGCTGGTTCTGGCCCTCAGCGCGCTAACACTTCGAGTCCGGCCCCCGTCCTGGAAGGCGAACCCCACTCCAGGACCTCGGACATGCCCCGTCTTCGCTTCCTCCTTCCCCTTTTTGCCGTCAGCCTCGCCGCGGGGGCGTCGACGGCCCGCCACGTCATGCCTGCGGAGTCCCAGGACCTGGTCGTGCACGAGTGGGGCACCTTCACGTCGATGCAGGGCTCGGATGGGGTCGGGCTCGAAGGGCTGCAGCACGAGGAAGAGGCGCTGCCGCCCTTTGTCTACAGCCGCACCGAGGTCCGGGAGTGCCCGCTCCGCCAGTTCGGGTACAAGGGCCTGGAGATGCCGCTCACCGGGGTGACCCAGAAGATGGAGACCCCGGTCATCTACTTCCACACCGACCTGCCCCAGCGGGTTCGGGTTCGGGTGGACTTCATCGATGGCCTGCTCACCCAGTGGTTTCCGGTCAGCGACAAGCTCGGGCCCCCCGAGCCTCCGAGCGCCGACGACAGGTTGGATCTGACCCAGGTGGCCCGCTCCTTCCTGCAGTGGGACATCGAGCTCCTCCCGGACGCACAGACGCCCGTCGAGGTGCCCTGGGTGCCCGAAGAGGAGCCCTGGGATCTGGCCCGTCAGGTGGACGCTGCCTGGGTCCGCACCCTGGAGCGCCCACCGGGACGCATGGGTCCGGTCGAGGCGGAGCGCTACCTGTTCTACCGGGGGCTGGGCACCTTTGAGCTGCCCCTGACCCTCCGGACGGGCAAGCGCGGCTCGGCGGTGCTGAGCCACGACGGGCTGGACGAGCTGCCCTATGCGCTGGCCCTCGAAGTCCGTGGAGACTTGGCCCGGTGGGCGCCCTTGGGCGAGGTCCTGGGGGGTACCGAGCGCGCCCTGGGCTTGGACCGGGAGGTGCTGCGGCCCTTCGACGACGTGGTCGCCGAGCTCAAACAAGACCTGCACGGCGCCCTGGTGGACCAGGGCCTGTTCGCCGACGAAGCCACGGCGATGATTCGGACCTGGTCCCGGTCGTGGTTCGCGACGGAGGGGATGCGGCTGCTCTACGTGGTCCCGTCGTCCCTGGTCGAACAGGTCCTGCCGCTCACCATCACCCCGGAGCCCGACGAGACCGTGCGGGTGCTGGTCGGTCGCCTGGAGGTCATGACGCCCGAGGTCGAGGCCAGCGTCGAGCGGGCGCTGTGGGACCTGGAGCAGGGCGATGAGACCGAGCGAGCGGCAGCGGTCGCGACCCTGCGCGCCCTGGACCGCTTCCTGGAGCCTCACCTGCGGCGGACCCTGACCCGATCATCGAGTCCGATCGTGCGCAGCGCGGCCCAGCGGTGGCTGGACGAGCTCAGCCGGTGAAGCGGCTCCGGCGCCAGATCAGCCCGACCAGGGCCAACAGCCAGGTCGCGCCGATCGGCGCTGGTGCACTGCTGCAGCCGCTTCCCAGAGCGACGCGCTCCCAGCCTCCGGTGTCGTCGCCGCTGTCCTGGGGCAGGTCGGCGTCGGTGTCGGCGTCGGTGTCGCTGTCGGTGTCGGTGTCGGTGTCCGCGTCGGCGTCGGCGTCGGCGTCGGTGTCCGTGTCGACGTCGGTGTCGGTGTCCGCGTCGCCGTCGCTCCAGCGGGTCTCCTCGTCCATCATCTGCCAGAAGGCCGCGTCACCGCCTTCGTAGTTCAGGGCCCAGAAGCCCACGCCGGCGATGCCCGCGTCGACCGCATAGGCGGTCTTGATGCGGATGGACTCCAGGTCGTCGTACCAGAGCTGGCTCTGGCTGTCGGGAAAGGTGTAGGCCGTGTCGCCGTCGGCGTTCCACTTGCGACCGTAGCTGTCGCCCGCGTCGACCGCGTCGGCGTAGACCACCGCGCTGCCGTCACCGGTCGCGTCGCCCGGGATGTCCGTGTTCACCGACGGCCAGTCCCGGCCGTAGAGGGGCATGCCCAGGATGATCCGGTCCGCCGGAGCGCCCCAGGTCATATGGTCCTGGACCGACCAGTCCAGGCCGTACTTGCCCCACGTGGTGCTCTCGTGGAGCGGAGCGACGGGCCCTGGGTCGCCCCCGGACCAGTGGTAGCCGTAGCCCATGATGAAGAGCCAGCCGTGGGCGGCGAGCTCGTCGTAGTCGTAGGCCCCGTTCCAGTCGACGGCGGGGGTGGCGATGGTGACCTCGTCCACGACCGCGTCGAGCTCGGCCACGAAGGAGACCAGATCGGCCTTGAGGCTGGACTCCATGCCCTCGAAGTCGACGGACACGCCGTGGGCGCCGACGCTGTCGACCAGCGCGGCGAGCTCGGCGATCGCCTTGGCTCGGCGACTCGGACTGGGCAGCACGCTGCCCATGATGCTGTCCGAGAAGCAGGTGACGGTCAGGTGGATCTTGACCCCAAAGGGCGACGCGCGGTTCATCGCCTCTTGGGCGATACCGGTCCAGCGGGACGTGTTGGACAGGCTGCCGTCGCTCTGAAGCTCCACATCGAAGATGGCCACGTGGCTGAGCTGGTCCCACGCCAGGTCCAGGTCGTCGGCCCAGTAGGGCAAGTAGCCGTAGACCATGACGTCTGGCCCGGCCGTGGGCGTGGCCCGGTAGGCGGCCGGGACCGCAAGGTCGGCCCCCGGGTGAGACAGGGTGTGCTCGGCGTGAGGGCCGGCCAGCACGGTGATCGCGGAGAGCAGAGCCAGCATTGGCTCGCTCTAACGGGCACACTGCCCCTGCTACCGCCTGTTGACGAGGTCTGTACGGTGCAATCCGGGAGTCCATCGTCCCGTACAGGGGTTGGTTGCAGCACTTGGGCATCGGCAGTAAGGTCGGTGCCGAGACCTGTTTCGGAGTCAGCATGGGTTTCTTCGACCGGATCACCAATGTGTGGCGCGGTTTCCTCTCTCTCTGGGTCTCAAATGTGGAGACCAAGAACCCCGAGGCCGTCTACGAGGCGGCCATCGAAGAGCGGATCCGCCAGCACAGGGACCTCAAGCGTGCGGTGTCCAGCATCGTCTACCTGCGCAACAAGACCGAGACCGAGCTCGAGGAGCGCGAGAAGCAGCTCGCCGAGGTGCAGCTCCAGCTGCCCATCGCGGTCGAGGAGGGCGAGGACGAGGTCGCCCTGGTCCTGATCCAGAAAAAGGACGAGCTCACCGCAAAGGTGGCTGGCCTGCAGGGTGAGCTGGAGAAGATCGCCACCGAGGCCGAGGAAGCCAAGGCATCGCTGATCTCCTACCAGGGCGAGATCGAGCGCCTGCGTCGCGAGAAGGACGAGATGCTCGCCAAGAAGGCCACCGCCGAGGCCCGCATCCAGATCCAGGACACCCTCGACGGCCTGTCCATGGAGGCCGACATCAAGGCCCTGGAGAACGTGCGCGAGCACATCGGCAAGCTCCAGGCCGAGGCCGACGTTGGCAACGAGGTCGCCGAGGAGAGCCTGGACACCAAGCTCAAGAAGATCCAACAGAAGACCGCCACCGCATCTGCCCGGGCCCAGCTCGAGGAGATGAAGCGCCAGGCCGAGGCCCGCAAGTCCGGCCAGGCCCAGGCAGCGGGCGTCAAGAAGACGATGTGAGCGACGCCGTCTCCCTGCCTCGGCCCACCCCCGAGGACGAAGACCGCTTCATCCAGAGTCTCTCCGATCAAGGGCCCGAAGGGGTCGCGGACGCGGTGCGTGCGGCGCTGGCTGCAGGCCGACCCGCGCTTGCGGCGAGGGCCGTGGGACTGCTCGGGAACGCCGGCTCCGACGACGCCGACCTGGCCAAGGCTCGCCAGGCCGCCCGCTTCCTACTGATGAAGGGCGGTCCTGCGGCACAGATCGAGGAGCAGCTGGACCTGATCCTGGCTCGCATGCGCACCCGTCGCATGAAGCGGGCCCGGCGTCGTCAGCGGGACAAGCTCCGTCAGACGCCGCGGAATCCGAGCAAGCGCCGACCGATCAAGTAGGCGTTAGACGCCGGGGGTGCGTGTGCTCGACCCCCCACCGGAGCGGCTGGTGCGCTGGTTCTCCTCGCTGACGGCCCGGGAGCGGCGGCACGTGCACGTGCTGATCGCGCTGATCGTTGGCTACACGGCGCACTACCTGGTGTTCGCGGTGTACTTCGTCGAGGACTCCGGCATCACCTTTGCCATCGCCCGGAACTGGGCGAACTTCGAGGGCCTGGTGCCCTACGTCGGTGGGGAGCGGGTCGAGGCCTACAGCAACCCCTCGTGGACCTTCCTGATCGGGATCCTGAGTCGGTTCGGCATCCCGGTGTGGTCCGCGGCCAAGCTGCTGGGCGCCATCCTGGGCGCCGCCTGCCTGCCCCTGGCCTACCTGCTTGCCCGGGAGTGCCGGCCGGACGCCGACGACCACGCCGCGCTGATCCCGCCTCTGCTCCTCGCGGCGTCCAGCACCTTTGTCATCTGGAACGCGTCGGGGCTCGAGAACCCATTGTTCAACGTGCTCCTGGCCGGGGGCATGTACCGCACTCTGGTCGAGGGCCGGGCGGGCAACCACGGTCGCTTCCAGTGGTCGGCGGTCCTGTTCCTGGGGCTGGCCATCACGCGCCCCGAGGGCATCTGCTACGCCGCGGTCGGCGGCTTGTTCCGGCTTGTGCTGGCGATCCGCCAGGGTCACGTGGTCAAGCCCATCGCGACCTGGCTGGCGGTGTTCTGGATCCCCTTCGGCCTGTACCACCTGTGGCGCTACGACTACTTCGGCTGGGCCTGGCCGAACACCTACTACGCCAAGCTCGACGGCGAAGACCGCTTCCAGCCCTGGAAGTGGAAGACCCGGGGCTGGCGCTACCTGAGCAACTACGGCAAGGCCTTCTGGATCGGCTTCGCCCTGCCGCTCTACGCAGTCGGCTTCACCACCCTGCGCGATCGGCGGCGCTGGCTGGTGGTGGGGCTCACGGTGGTGGGCGGGGTCTTGCTGGTGGCCGACGGCAAGTGGCCGTCTGCCCTGATCGAGGCCCGTCCGTCGTGGTGGGGCGGCACGGTCCAGCGCCACTGGGAGGTCACCCGCATCGGCTTCCTGCTGCTGTGCCCGGGCCTGGTGGCTGCCGCGACCGTCTACCACCGGGGCGCCGTGGCGCGCCTGTTGGTGCTGGGCCAGGCCGTCTGCGCATGCTTCTTCATCCTCTACAGCGGCGGCGACTGGATGAAGCAGTGGCGGTGGGCAAGCTTCCTGACCGTGCCGAACTTCGTGCTGCTGGGCCTGGGCCTGGGCGAGCTCTACCGGGCGCTGCCTCGCTGGCAGCTTCCGGTCGTTCCCCTGCGCTTCGGGGCTCTGGTCACGGGCGCGGTCACGGTGGTGCTGGGCATCCCCAACACCTGGCAGAGCGGATGGTCCGCGCCGGAGCCGGAGACCACGGTCTCCGACATCCACAAGCGCGTGAACTACATGACCTGGGTGCAGAACCGCTTGCACCTGGACCGGGTCACCCTGCTCGACGTGGACATGGGCGCCCACATGTGGTTCACGGACTGGGAGATCGTGGACATCGCCGGGCTCATCGACGTGCCCATGGCCCGGCACATCTACCAGAAGAAGTTCATCGAGGAGTACATCTTCGCCGAGCGGGTGCCGCAGTTCGCCCACGTGCACGCCGGGTGGGCCAACAAGTCCAAGATCAACAAGCTGCCGATCTGGACCATGAACTACATCGAGATCCCGGGCTACCCGGCCAACAAGAAGCAGCTGCACATCGGCAACCACATCCGCAAGGACATCTTCGTCCAGAGGTCCTACACCGGCCCCGAGGGGCGAGAGGTCCGCTACGACAAGGCCGTGCTCGAGGGCTGGGACATCCCCAGTCCAGAGGTCCCCCAGGGGGGCCGCCTGTACGTTGAGTACACCATGACCAGCCGCCTGCGAAAGGACGGCTTCCGGGTCCTGGTGGCGGTCGGGAACGACGCGGGGGACCTGCACGTGACGGCTCTCCCCCCCGGGTACGACTGGCTGCCGCCCCAGAAGTGGAAGAACCGGGACCACGTGAACAGCCGCTACGATCTGCAGCTCCCGAAGCACCTGCCCCCCGGTGACTACGACGTGGCCTTTGCGGTCATCGACGTCCAGACCGGCGAGGTCATGGCGCCCAGGGGCACGGTGGCCGCCGACCAGTCCCCGCGCTGGATGCGCGGCGAGGTGTGGTTCCCCGACGCCTTCCGGATCGTGTCCCGCGAAGAAGCCGTCGCCGCCGCCGACACGGACCGTGACCGTGCCCTGGCGCTGGCGGGAGAGCTCCGGTGCGAGCAGGCCTGGGAGGCCTGGCGCATGGCTCGCTGGCACGTGGTTCGGGACCTGCGCTACCACGACAGCCATGAGCCCGACGTCGAGCTGGCTGTGGCCGACTGCCACGCCCTGCGCTCCGACGACGCCCCGACCGAAGCCGAGCGGATCGAGGACCTGGTGGCCGGGCGCAAGTGGGACCATCACTCCGACGCTCTGCTGGAGCGGACCCGGCCGCTTGCCGCCACCCTCGAGGCGCGCGGCGACGAGGCCCTGGCCCAGGAGGACTGGGAGGCCGCCTATCGGGACTTCCGGGACAGCGTCTGGCTGGACCCCCGCCGCTCCCAGGCCCGGCGCAAGGCCGAGACCGCCCGGGACAAGCGCCTGGACATCGAGTCCAAGGTCAAGGACAGCGCCAAGCGCAAGGCCGCCACGGCCAAGCAAAAGGCCGCCAAGGACAAGGCCAAGGACAAGCCGCTGCCGCCTGCCCTCGTGCCGCCCAAGGTGCCGGGAGAAGGGTCCGACGAGGCGTCGCCTCCGGGTGCCGTGGGCCGGGACTGACCGAACCGCCCCGGGAAGGAGTAGGATCAGCCCGCCTGACCCGCCCCTCCTCCCTCGGCTGGTTCCGGCTGGTTCCGGCGTGATGCTCCTGCTGCTGACCATTGGCTGCGCACCGACGCCCCTCCAGGTGGGCGACGACCCGGGCACCACCGCCCTGGGGACCGACAGCGGGATCCTGGAGACCACCGCTGGAGACACAGGCGGCGGCGTGCCGGACCTGGACTACCGCTCCTGGACGGGGGAGCGCAGGTGGACGTCGGGGGACTGCGAAGCCGTCGTGAGCGAGGACGGGACCCGGCTGGACGAGGACTGGATCCAGTACGACCTGCTGCTGAGCTTCTGCGAGGACTGCGAGCACTGGTATGTGCTCGACGTCAGCCCGGGGGCGGCGTGCGGGCTGCCCGTGTCGACCTACACCTTCCGCGGGCTGCTGCTGTCGGGCCCGGATCCCGAGATCTACTACATGGACGAGGGCGCTCTGGGCGGCGGCTTCATGGCCACCGGGACCTGGGCCGCAGACGGCCTGGCCTACCAGGTGTCGCTGTTCGGGGTGGAACAGGACGGTCGCGTCGACTTTGGGCAGTAGCGCGCGGGGGGGTCACTTCACCGCGCTGATCGGCACCACCGTCACCGGGCCCAGGGCCTCGGCCCCGGCCATGACGTCGGCGGCGGTGGCGACCAGCACCACCAGGGCATTGTCCGGGTCGTAGAGCGCCGCGATGGCCGCGTTGGCCTGGTCCAGGGTCACGTCGGCCATGGCCGCCACATAGGCGGGCTCGTCGTAGCCGCGCAGGTGGAGGTCGAACAGGTTGTCCAGCCTCTTGGCCGGGGTGTCGGAAAGGAAGGGGGCGCCCTGGACCCTAGCCGAGCGGGCCTGGTCCAGGTCTTCCTGGGAGACGCCCTCGGCCTTGGCCTGGCCCAGGATGTCGATGACCAGGGACACGGCGTCGGTGGCGTACTCGACCCCGGGGGCCAGGATGGCCAGGTAGGGGCCGCCGTGGACCCGGGTCCGGGTGAAGCCGTAGGCGTAGTAGCTCCAGCCGCGCTCGACCCGGACCTGCTGCATCAGGCGGGCCTGGAAGCTGAAGCCGCCGACCACGTCGTTGCCCAGCAGGTAGGCGGGGAAGGTGTCGGCCTGGTAGGCGGCACCCGGCTGGAGCACCATGGCCTGGACCTGGGTGCGCTCGGGCTTGTCCACGATCAGGACTGTGCGGCCCTCGCGCGGCGCCGGCGGCTCGGCGGGCGTGACGTCTGGCACGTCGCCGGCCAGGGCCTCGAGCAGCTCTGCGACGTCTCCGCGAGCCTTGGCGTCGAAGGCGCCGCCCAGGGCCAGCACCGCGTTGGACGAGCGCAGCCAGGTGTCGTGGTAGGCGGCCAGGTGCTCCGGCGTGATGGCATCCAGGCTCTCCAGGGTGCCGAGCTCGCTGCGACCATAGGGATGATCGGGGCCATAGAGGGCGGAGAGCGCCGCCCGGCTCAACAGATCGCGGTCGCTGTCCAGGGATTCCTTGAGCTCATTGCGGACCTCGTCCTTGAGCTCATCGATGGTGCTGGGGTCGAAGGCCGGCTGGGTGAGGGCCTCGGTCAGCAGGGCCACGAACTCGGGCCACGCGTCCCTGGGCACGGTGGCGTACAGGGTCAGGCTGTCCGCACTGACGGACGGCCAGACATTGGCCCCCAAGCGCTCGATGTGCTCCTCGAATTGCAGTCGGTTCCGCTGGTCCGTGCCCCGAAGCAGAGCGTGGGCCGTGAGGTGCGCCACGCCCGGGAGCTCGTCCACGTCGGCACCGTGCTTCCAGCCCAGGTTCAGGTGGAGCAGGGGGGCGGTGGGATCGAACAGGAACATGAAGGTCGCGCCGGCCACCTCGCCCTCGGCCAGGTGACCACGGGCCAAGCGGGGCAGGGCCTCGGACGCCCGGGCCTGGATCGGTGGGCCGGGTTCGAAGGTCGGGATCGCCGACACGGTGGGCCGCAGAGCATCCACCGGCGCCTGGGTGGCGCGGCCGATGCCCACGGTGCTGTGGGCCGGGTTGAGCCAGGTGCGAGCCACGCGACGCACGTCTTCGGGGGTGATGCGGGCCAGGGCGTCCAGGTGGGTGACCCCGAGTCGCCAGTCGCCCCCAGCGGTCCAGTGCCAGCCCAGCAGCTCGGCCTTGCCCGAGGCGCTCTCCAGGCCCTCCCACGCCTCGGCCCGGATCTGGTTGACCCCGCGCTCGACCTCGGCCGCTGTGACCCCGTCGCGCTTGAGGGTCTCCAGAGCGTCGAACATGGACTCCTCGACCATCTCTGCAGGCACGCCCACGCGGCTGTTGGCCGTCAGCTCCAGCAGGCCGGGCTCCTGCATGCCCAGAAAGAAGCTGCTGACACTGCCCGCCAGGCCTGTGTCCTGCAGAGCTCGCTTGAGACGGCCGGACTGGCCGGTGGTGAGGATGGCGTCGAGCACCTGGAGGGCCGGGATGTCTGGGTGGCCCATGTCCGGGGTCACGAAGCCGACCTGGAGCCGGTCGCTGGTGGTGGCGATGTCCACTTCGACGCGACGTTGCGCGGTCTGATCCGGCTCGGTCGGTAGCGGCCGGCGGGCCAGGGTCGACGCCTGGAGGTGGCCATAGGTGTCCTGGATCAGCTGGGCGGTCGCGGCGGGCTCGACGTCTCCGACCAGGACCAGGGTGGCGTTGTTGGGGGCGTACCAGGTCTCGTAGAAGTCGACGCAGTCTTCGACCGACAGTGCCTGGAGGTCGGCCTCCCAGCCGACGGTCGGCCAGCCATAGGTGTGGGTGGTGAACGCGGTGTTCCACAGCTTCTCGTTCAGCTTGCCGTCGGGATCGTTGTCCGTGCGCAGGCGGCGCTCGTTGATCACGACCTCGCGCTCGCTGTCCAGGGCCTCCGCGTTCACCACCAGGGTGGTCATGCGGGTGGCCTCGAGCTCGGCGAGGGTCGCCAGGCCCGCCACGGGGATGGACTGGATGTAGACGGTCTCGTCCAGCCAGGTCCAAGCGTTCAGGCCCTCGGCCCCCAGGCCTTCGACCACGGTGTCGTAGTGCCCGTCGTCATAGGTCGTGGTGCCCTTGAACATCATGTGCTCGAACAGGTGGGCCAGGCCGGTCTTGCCGAGCTGCTCGTCGCTGGAACCCACGCCGAACCAGGTGTGGTACGCCACCACCGGCGCCGAGTCGTCGGGCACGACGAACAGCCGCAGACCGTTGTCGAAGGAGTAGTGGTGGGCCTGGAGGCCGCCCAGGAAGTCGCCGGACTCCACCAGGACGTAGCCCGGGTGGTTGTTCACGACGGGGGTCTCGACGGGGGCCTTGGGAGCGCAGGCCATCAGCGCGAGTGCGAGCACGGCAACCCTTGGGGTTGGGGGGGAGGACCCCTATCCCGACCGGGGCTCTTCCCCAGGGTCTGCGCGGCCGGGTTCCGTCAGTCCCGGGTCGTGCAACTCCGGTAGACCTTGCTGCAATTCAGCCGGGTCGTGGCAGCCGGTCGCACGTCCACGGTGCCCACGGTCTTGAGGGGGTCATCGGCCGCGAATCGGGCCTGGACCCGGTAGCGCCCTACGGGAAGCTCGCCAGGGGCCTGGCGCCCGGCGTCGTCGACCAGCCAGACCTCGTGGGCGTAGCCACTGATCTCGACCCGACCGGTCTGGGGCTTGACCTGGGGGGCGCTCGCCGTGCGGGCCTTCCTGGGGGCAGCGGGTTCGTCTTCGGGATCGTCGAGCGGGGCCGCATCCCCCGGCACGTCCAGGGTCAGTGGCACCGTGGGCTGGGACAGGGTGGCCGGTGGCGCACCGGGGACCATCGGCGGCGACGGGTCTCCGAACAGGTGGCCGACCACCGCCAGGGTGACCCCGAAGACCAGTGCGGCCACCACCCCCAGGCCGACCCAGCGCATGGACGACGGGCCCCGCACGGGCTCTTCGGCCCTGCGCAGGCGAGCGGCGACCGGGGGCTGTGGCGGCGCCTGGGACGGCGAGGGTCGAGGTGGCGGCGGGCTCCGGGTGTGGAAGAGCTGGGACAGCTCGGGCGGTGGGATCGTCACGGCGCCGGCCCCAAAGGCGGCCCGGGCCTGGCCGTCGGAGCGTCGTTCCGGTCCGGCGACGGCCTGGGGTGCCGCGGTCAGGTGCGCGGGGAGCTCCAGGCCGGAGTCCGTGAACACCAGGCCCGTCAGCTCGTCGTCCTTGGGGCGAGGGGCCAGAGGCAAGCAGTGGGCGACGGCGGTGTCGGCCCAGTCCCGGAGTCGCGGCCCTTCGAGCTCCCGAGCCAACGTCGTGCAGAAGCGCTCGACCGCTCGGGCATCGGGTCGCTCGGCGGCTTCGTAGGCCAGCAGCCCACCGACCAGGCGCACCAGGTCCTCGCTGAGCCCGCGGGTGGCCTTCCACAGGTGATCCATCACTTCGCGGATCCTTGCGGCGTGACGCTCGGGCGCCGCGCTGCTGCGTCCCATGGCGCTGGCCGTGATCATCTCGTAGAGCACGACGCCCAGGGAGTAGACGTCGGCGGCGTGGGAGTCGAAGCCGTCCAGCCGCTCGGGAGCCATGTACGACATGGAGCCAAAGGTGAAGGCCTCGGTCTTGGCCTCACGGGACTCGAACTCGGCGCGGCCCGCCCCGAAGTCCAGGATCTTCACGTCGCCTTCTGGGGTGACCCGGATGTTGCCGGGCTTGAGGTCCCGGTGCAGCAGGTGCAGGGGTCGGCCGCCAGGACCGGCGGTGGTGTAGGCCACGTGCAGAGCGTTGGCGCACTCCGACACGATCGCCAGGGCCACGGTGGGAGGCATGGGCCCGAGCGCGATCAGCTGGGCCAGGTCGACACCGGGGACCAGCTCCATCGCGACCGCCCAGCGGCCCTTGAGCTGCATGAGACCCAAGGGATCCACGATGGCCCGGTGTCGAATCAGTCCGAGCATCCGCGCCTCATCCCGGAGCCGCTGGGCGTATTCCTGGGCTGCGTCGTCGGTGTCGTTGAGGACCTTGATCGCGACGGGCCGCGTGAAGCCGTCCGGCAGCTCGAGCTGGGCCTGGTAGACCGTGCCGAAGCCGCCCTGGGCGAGGGCCTGGCCGACCCGGTAGCGCCGCTGGCCCGCCACTACTCCACCCGGCAGGTCTTGTAGACCTTGGAACAGTGGAGGGTCTGCACGCTCCCGTCTGTCACCTGGATCCGTCCTGCCTTGGTGGCCGGTCCGTCGTCGAACACGGCCTCCACGCGGTAACTCCCCGCGGGCACTTCGCCCGGGCCCAGGCGACGGCCGCCCCCGATCAAGGTCACCCGCGACGCAAAGCCGGAGACCCGCACGGTGCCGCTTCCAAGAGGCTGTTCCGCGGGGGCTGGGGTGGGCTGCCCGGTCTGGGCGCTCCCCGGGCCTCGGGGGGGGGGCTCTGCCCGTGGCGTCGGGCTTGGCGTGCCCGCGGGGGCGTCGTCCGGGTCCAGGCCGCGCAGGTCTTGCTGCTCCGGATTCCAGGCTCTGCCCGGCAGGTCGGCCGGCCGGGCCTCTGGCACGTCATCGGACGGCCGGTTGGCCGGGTCCTCGGGCATGTAGGTGAAGACCAGGAAGCCCACGGCGGCCAGGATCAGCGTGCCGATGACCCAACCCGCGCCGTCGTCGCCGCTGTCGGTGGGCGGCTGGTGGGGCCGCAGAGGCTCGACGTCCCGGCCCCTGGGCACGCCCTTGACGTCGGTGGGGACGCGACCGTCCCGGGGCTTCTCAAAGGTCTTGGTCAGGAATTCGATGGCCTCGAGCCGGTCGGACGGCTCCTCGAGCACGTCGGTGAAGAGCGCGTCGTCGGGCACCAGGCCCACCGTCTCGGACGCGGGTTGCACGACCTCGTGCACGCCCGATGGGGGCGCCATGCGGACCTGGGTCGGCACGTCGCCCAGGCGGGGGGTGGGGATGCCGTCCTGGCGCGGAACGGCGTCGGAGATCTCTGGCAAGGTCAGGTGGGCCCGTGCGCCCCACCCGGAGTCCGCGCCCTGGTCGGTGTCTTCGTCGCCGCTGTCCTCGTCGTCGGGGAGCTCTGGCAGGGGGCGGATGGGGGTGTCGCGCGGGGCTGGCGTGGGCTCGGGGCTGTTGGGCACCGCGCCGCGCAGGTTCGTGGGAGGGTCGGGGGCCCGAGGGACCGAGGGCAGGTCGGCCCGGGGCACGTCCAGGGTCTCCTCGATGACGCTCCCCGACAGGTCTTCCGAACCCTTTGGGGCCGCGTCGGCAAAGGGCAGGGACTGTCCGACGGCCCGCTCTGCCCAGTCTCGCAGGGTGATGCCCGGGGCCTTGCGGGCCAGCTCGACACATCGGCGCTCCAGATCCCTGGCTCGGGGCCGGGCGTTGGCCTCGTACGCAAGACACGCGGACAGCAAGGGCCCCAGGACCGCGGCGCCTTGGCCCTGGGTGGTCTCCCAGAGCCGGGTCATGGCGTCGCTCATGCGGGCCTGGTGGCGGCCAGGGTCCGGCGTGGTCTTGCCCAGCGGGCCTCCCGCCAGCATCTCGAAGAGCATCGAGCCCACCGCGTACACGTCGCCCTCGGGGCCGTCGATGAAGTCGATCCGCTCCGGGGACATGTAGGCCGCGCTGCCGAAGTGCAGATTCCGGGTCTCGGACTCGCGGCTGTCGAAGTCGGCGCGTGCGACGCCGAAGTCCAGCACCTTGACCTCGCCCGCTGGGGTGATGCGGATGTTGGAGGGCTTGAGGTCTCGATGCAGCACCCGGAGCGGCCGACCGTCTGGGCCCTTGCGGGTCCACGCCACGTGCAGCGCAGATGCGATCTCTGCGGTCACCTCGAGCGCCGCGGCGGGGGGCAGAGGCCCGAGCTGGAGCAGCGTCTTCAGGTCCGCCCCCTCGATGTACTCCATGACCACGGTCCACTTGCCGGCCAGCTCTACGAGCCCGTCGACAGCGACGATGGCCCGATGGCGGAGCAGCGCCAGCAGCCGTGCTTCGTCCCGTAGACGGCGGGTGAACTCCTCGTTCTCGGTCAGGCCGGGGTTCAGGACCTTGAGCGCCACCTGCTTGGTGAACCCGCCCTGGCCGATCAACTCCGCGCGGTAGACGGTCCCGAACGATCCCCGCGCGATGGGGGCCAGGATGCGGTACCGGCGCCGGTCACTCATTGCGCAAGGCCCATGGTACCGAAGGCGCCGCGGCCCCGATAATGCCCGACCGTGCACGCTCGAACCCTGCTGGTGTTGGCCCTGGTGGCCTGCGCACCAAAGACCGCCCCCTCGCCCGCAGCTGCGCCCGTGGAGGCGACCATGCCGACCCGCACCCAGGCCAGCGCTGGCGTGACCGATCCCGCACTGGCGGCGCTGCTCGAGGAGCACTGGGCGCTGCGCATGGCGCGGTCGCCCTTCTGGGCCACCCGGCTGGGGGACCACCGCTTCGATGACCAGCTGGGCTCGGTGTCGGCGACCCAGCGTGCCCAGGACCAGGCCCACGACGATGCGCTGCTGGCGCGGGCCGAAGCCCTGGCGCTGGCCGGGCGCGACGAGATCGTCCGCCAGGTCCTGGTCGCGGGGCTGCGGTCCGAAGGCGCGGTCCGGGCCTGTGACTTCCCCAGCTGGAGTTTCTCACCGCGGCGGAACCCTTTGGCCTTCTTCAACAGCGTGGCGGAGCTCCACCCGATCCGGACCCCGGAGGACGCGGAGAATCTGGTGGCCCGGGTCCGCGCCATGCCCGGCTACCTGGGCGACGTGGTCGCCAACCTGCGGGCGGGCGCTGGCGCCGGTCGGTTCAACAACGCCACGTCGACGCGCCTGGTGCTGCAGATGATCGACGATCAGCTGGACCAGCCCCTGGACCGGTGGCCGCTGCTGGCGCCGCTGACCGTGGAGCACCCGGACTGGTCCGATGCCGACCGCGCTCGCCTGCAGGCGGACCTGACCGCTGCGGTGGACGTCGGGGTCCGGCCTGCCCTCGTGCGCTGGGGCGACGTCCTGCGCGACGAGATCCTGCCGTCGGCGCGGGACGACGACGCCCCTGGCCTGGCATCCCTGCCCGGTGGCGACGCCTGCTACGCCGCCCTGGTCGGACGCTTCACCACGCTGCCCGAGCGCGACGCGGCATCCATCCACACCCAGGGACTGGACCAGCTGGCCAAGGTGCACGCCGAGTTCGTGGCGCTGGGCGGTCCGACCCTGGGCACCGCCGAGCTGCCAGCGATCTTCGCCCGCCTGCGCACCGACCCCGACCTGCGCTTCGAGACCGCGGAACAGGTCGAGGACAAGGCCCGCAGCGCCCTGGCCCGCGCCCAGGCCGTGGTGCCGCCGGCCTTTGGCGTGTTGCCCCAGGCCGACTGCGTCGTGAAGCGAGTGCCCGACTACCAGGCCCCCTACACGACGATCGCCTACTACCGCCGCCCGGTGCCCGACGGCTCGATGCCCGGCGCCTACTACGTCAACGTGCACGAGCCCGAGACCCGACCCCGCCACGAGGCCGAGGTGCTCGCGTACCACGAGGCCGTGCCGGGCCACCACCTGCAGATCGCCATCGCCCAGGAGCTGCCCGACACCCCGGCGTTCCTTCGCTACGCCGGCATGACGGCCTATATCGAGGGCTGGGCGCTCTACAGCGAGCGGCTCGCCGACGAGCTGGGCCTCTACACCGCGGACACCGATCGGCTGGGCATGCTGTCCTATGACGCTTGGCGCTCGGCCCGGCTCGTGGTGGACACCGGGCTGCACCACCTGGGCTGGAGCCGCCAGCAGGCCATCGACTTCATGATGGAGAACACCCCGCTGGCGGCGAACAACATCGTCAACGAGGTCGACCGCTACATCACAACGCCCGGCCAGGCGTTGGCCTACAAGACCGGGCAGCTGGAGATCCTGCGACTCCGGGCTCTGGCCCAGGCTGCCCTCGGCGACGCCTTCTCGCTGTCCGATTTCCACGATGTCGTGCTGGGCAGCGGCGCGGTGACCCTGCCCGTGCTCGAGGGCCTGGTCCAGGCCTGGATCGCCTCGGCGTCCTGACGGCTGGCGTCAGCTGGCGATCTCGCCCGCCTCGGCCCCGCTGGACATGAGCACCGCCACCCACCGGGTCGAGTCGATGCTCTCCAGCACCAGCTTGAGCACCACCATCATCGGCACGCTCAGCAGCGTGCCGGCGGGGCCCCAGACGAAGCCCCAGAAGAACAAGGAGATGAGCACGACGAACGGGCTCAGACCCAGGCGGCGCCCCATGAGCCGGGGGTCCAGGATGTTTCCGATGCCCACGTTGATGGCCAGGTACCCGATGGTGATCGCCAGGGCGTGCCCCGGTCCGAGGGCCACCAGGGCCAGCGCGACGGGGGGGCCGGCGGCCACGATGGAGCCGATGGCCGGCACGTAGTTCAACAGGAAGGCCACCAGGCCCCACAGGACCGAGAACGGCAGCCCCGCCAGGGCGCAGAGCAGCCCAGCCAGGGCCCCGGTGAGCAGGCTGATGACGGTCTTCAGGGCCAGGTAGCGCTGGACCTTGGAGGCCGCGGCAGCCAGGCCGCTCACCGCGGGGCTGTCGTCGCCAAAGGCCGCCGCGACCTTGTGCTCCAGGTCGCTGGCCTCGAGCAGCAGGAAGGCCGTCGTGATCACCACCACCAACAGGTTCGAGAGCAGGCTCACGACCGCCCCGACGCCCTGGCCCACCGCGGTGAGCAGGACCCCGCCGGTGAGGCCCTGGGTGCTGCTGTCCAGGGTGGACTCGGGCAGGCCCCAGGACATCAGCCACTCGCGGCCCTGGCTCCAGAGCGCGTCAAATGACGCCTGGTATTGGGGGATCGAGCCGGTGAACCGAGCCACAGAGTCGGCGAGCAGCGCCCCAAATGCCACCAGCGCGACGCTGACCAGGACCATGACGATCACGATGGCCGGCGACTTGGGCACGCCCAGCTTGCGGAGCTCGGCGACCGCCGGGGCTGCCAGGGCCGCCAGGAGCAGGGCGAAGATGACGGGGATCAGCACCTTCTGGGCGGCCTGGAGCCCGGCCACGATCACGACCAGGCAGGCCGATCCCACCAGGAAGGCCAGCACGCGGGCGCCTGAGGAAGGGGCGTTCACTCGGCCAGGCCCCGCACGGCATCCCAGCTGACGGGGTCTGTCAGCAGGGGGTCGTTGTGGGCGGCACCGTCGACCCAGTGAAGCGCCGGCGGCGTGCTGAACGCCGCCGCGAGAGCGGGCGGGTGGTGCACCCCGATGAGGGTGTCGCGGCGCCCGTGGACCAGGACGGTTGGGCAGCGGACCTGGGGGGCCAGGGCCGCGCTGTCGAAGCGGTTGCGCATCAGCAGGCCGACGGGCAGCCATGGGTAGCTGTCCCGGGCGACCTGGACCGCGGAGCTGTAGGTGGCCAGCAGGGCCAGACCCCGGGGCTGCTCCTCGGCGGCGAGCCCGATCGCCACGCCCCCGCCCAGAGAGCGTCCGACCACGACGATGTCCTGGGCCTCTCGGCGCTCACGGAGCCACTGCCAGGCGGTCCGGGCATCGATGCGCAGTCCCGGCTCGCTCGGGGCGCCCGTGCTGCCCGGGTAGCCGCGGTAGTTCACGTGCAAGACACTGACCCCAGCGGCCAGCCACCGCCCATAAGTCATGGGGTCGAGCCCCACCGACGTGGCGTTGCCGCTGAAGAAGAGGACCGCGCGTGGCCCCTTGGCCGGCATCCACCAGCCGTACAGGGTCTCGCCGTCGATCGTGGCCAGCGCGAGCTCCTGGGCCCCGGCGCGTGCCGCCTGGCTGGACAGCCAGGCCGGGTCGATGTCCGGCGCCGGGAAGACCAGCCGAGGCTCCAGCAGGAACATGGCCGCCATGATCGCGGCATAGCCGCCCACCAGGGTGGTCACCCCGCCCCACAACAGCCGGCTCGTCTCGGTCATGGGCGGGGTCGCTCAGTCGAAGGAGAACGCGCTGTCGTCGTCGCCGTCGTCGGCGTCCCAGTCCGCGTCGAAGTCGTCGTCGAGGTCGGGCTCGGAAGCGGGCGGCTTGGTTTGCTTGCCAGGCCGGGTCGAACCACGCCTGGGCGCACGGGGGGACCGGTAGACGGTGGGCTTGGCAAATGGATCGGCGGCCACGTCGTCGTCGGAGTCGTCTTCGGACTCGCTCAGGTCGTCATAGTCGGCGGAGTCCCAGCTCCGTTCCTCGTCTTCGTCGAGCTCCATGAGTACCTGGGGCCGCACGACGGCCTTGACGCTGCCCTGGTAGGACAGGTCGACCATGTCGTAGGCGGTGGGCTCGCCCCCATCGGCTTCGCGGGCGATCCGCACGATGGGCCGCTCGAACAGCCCCTCGCCTCGGTTGCTGCTCAGCACGACGGCCCAGCGACCGTCGTCGAGCTCCAGGATGGAGCCCGGTGGGTAGCGCCCGAGCCGGTTCACGAAGACCTGGAGGATGAGCGGGTCGTAGTAAGTGCCGGCCTGGGCCCACATGTGGGCCATGGCGTCGGGCGGCACCATCATGGGGCCGTCCCGGCGGGGTCGGGTCAGGGTGTCGTAGTCGTCGGCGATGCGCAGGATGCGGGCGAACAGCGACGGCGTGCGCTCGTCGTCGAAGTCCCGATGGTGCTGCAGACAGCTGAGCAGCCGGTAGATCTTGGCCTCGTGGAAGCCGCGTTGGCGTAGCAACACCCGTGCGCCACAGCTGCCGTGGCGCTCGAAGGGGGGCGCGAAGCCGTCTTCCTTTTCGGTGTACCCCATGTCGTGGTACATCGCGGCCACGCCCAGATCGGCGAGCTCGGCCTCGGGCAGCTCCAGCTCCTTGCCGATGAGCAGGGCCAGCGCCGTGACGTGCAGGGTGTGGCGCACGTGAGGCGGTGCCCGGTCGTCGATGGTGGCCGTCATCAACTCCTCGGACTCCTGGCCCTCGGTCAGGTCGATGAAGTCCGTGATCAGCCGCCGCAGGCCCACCGGGTTGGGGTGGCGCCCGGACTCCATGTTGTTCCACGTCTCGGAGACCTTGAAGGTGCTGCCGTTGTAGACCTTCTGGAATTCCTTGTCCTTGCGCTTGCGCTCCTCGCCGTGCATCCGGAACCGGTAGACCGGCTGTAGCTCGACAAAGGACAGGCCCTGGTTCTCGAGCCAGGCCACCATTCCCCGCCGAGGGTGATCGTCGGTGGCAGCCGGCCCGGCGATGCGCTGGAGCAGCTTGCGCAGCTGCAGGTTGTCCGGCACGTCGTGAAAGGACAGACCGCCGATCAGGTGCCGGTTGAAGTTCTCGTTCAGGTCCATGCCCTGATCGTTGCGGGGGTCGAAGCGCACCCGGATGTCGTTCACGTAGACCTGGTTCTCGACCAGGACGATGTGGATCGCCCCCAGCAGCCCGCTCAGGCTACCCAACACGTCCTCGAGCTCCTGCATGGGCTGGTCGAAGGCCGCGTTGTTCTTGTCGTGGATCTGGAACAGCCGGATGCAGCCCATCAGCCGCTTGCCCAGACGCTCCCCGACATCGCGGACCTTGGCGGCGAGCTCCTTGTCCTCGCCGGCCCGAGCCGTCTCGAGGGTCTTCTCCAGGGACTCCTGGGCGGCGTCGAAGTCGGGGGTGGCGGCGGCCTCGCTCATCAGGGTGCGGTGCTCGGGGTCTTGAGGCGGTTGAAGCGGGCCATGCGCATCTTGAGGCTGTGCCGCCGGATCTGCTCGTCCTCGATCTTGACCAGCGCATGCAAGAGCTTGTCGGCCTTGGGGTCGTCGATCAGGGCCAGGCCCGACGCGGCGGCCCACTGCAGGTCCAGGCGGCCGGTGCCCGTGAGCTTGCGCAGGCCCTTGGTGCGCGACCAGGCGGTGAAGGCTTCGAGGGCGGCACGGGTGTCCAGCCTGGCCAGGCCCTCGCCCAGGGCGGCGGCCTCGGCCTTGGAGAGGCCCCGGCGAGCCGCTGCGTTGTCGGCATGGCGCCGGAGCATCGGGAAGTCCCGCCGGTCGTTGTGGGCCAGGAGCACCTGGATGGCGCGAATGCGGACGTCCTCGGTCGGGTCGCCCAGGAAGCGGAACGTCAGCCCCCGGACCGTGTTGTTGTAGGCGGACTTCTCCAGGATGTGCAGGCACTCGTTCTTGAGCTGTGGGTCGGCTGTGTCGGCGATCTGGTCGATGACCTGCCACGCGTACTCGATGCGGATGGTGCCCAGGACCCGCAACAGGTCTGCGGCCAGGTCGCCCTGGATCTCCACGATCCGGGCCATGAGCCGGTCGGGCGCGTCGGTGGCCCGCTCTTCGAGCAGCAGCCGCATGATGCGGCGGCCGTGGGACGACCCCACCAGACCGCCCTGGACGTCGAGCAGGATCGGCAGGTGGTCGCCGGCGATGCTGTCCAGGAGCTCGGTGAGGGTCTCGGGCACCGTCATCGAGTCCTTGGGCAGGGACTTGATGAGCCGGATCATCGCCGTGCGGTCGATCATGGAGTCCAGCAGGTGCTGGGCGGGCTTGGCCTCGTCCGGATCCATGTCCTCGATCAGCCGGCTGACCAGGCCGATCATGAGCAGCAGGTTCTCGAGCTGCCCCTCGCTGAGCAGGAAGTCCCGGATCTCCGTCAGGATGGGCAGGATCTCGCTGAGCTCGCAGCGATCCACGGGGTCCACGACCAGGTCGATCAGCTCGTCCACCAGCTCCAGGCAGTGGTCCGGCAGGTAGGTGGACCCGATCTCCTGGTGGAGCTCGGCCACGTGTTCGTGGGTGAGCTCCATGTAGCTGGGCTGGCCGCGGAACAGGTAGGTCGGGGCCGGCAGGTCGAAGTGCGGCGGCGCATTGCTGGAGTAGCGCAGGGCGTGGGCCGTCACGACGTCGGTCTTGCGGCCCTTGCCCTGGACCTTGTGGCCGGTGCCCTTTGCGGCGTCTTGTTGGAGGGCCTCGGCCGCGCCGCCGGTCCGGTCGACCAGGGCACCGCCGGCCTGGCCGCCGCCGCCGCCTTCATGAGGCTCCCCGTCCTCCTCGTCCGACCCGCCGAAGCCGCCGCTGTTGCCGGCGGGCATCTCGCTGTAGTCGAAATTCATGTCGTCCCACTGGGGCTCGTCTTCCTCGTCTTCGTCCTTGGGCACGAAGCCCTCGACCGCGTGCACGTCGATGGCCTGGAAGGCGGCCTTCCACAGCAGGGTGACGATGTCGTCCTCGTCGGAGCGGATGCCGACGAAGCGCACCGACAGGATCTTGAGGAGGCCGAGCATTTCCTCCCAGTCCACGTCGGGCCGGATCACGATGTTGCGCACGCCGTCCCGGTAGAGCTTGAACGCCAGGGAACGCTCGCGATCCCGCTCCAGGTAGACGACCTCGCGGGCCACGACCATCTCGAACGGCCGCACGGCCAGAGCGAGCTGCCCGTGACGGCGGAAGAAGGTCTGGAAGTCCTCGTGCATCTGGCGCAGGAAGATCTTGATCGCCTCGTTGCCCGGGTCGTACATCAGGAACGAGCGAGCCGTCCGGGCCAGGGACCGCAGGGCCTTGTTCGCGTCCTTGCCGATGTCCGAGTCGCCGAGCTCGACCTCGTCCTCGACGTCGGGCGAGAGCATCGCGGGGGTCGGGACGAAGCCCCGCGGCGCCTCTGTCTCCTCGGGGACCTCGGCCCCGGTCGGACCAGTCGGCTCGGTGGCTTCGCCGGACCCTGGCGTCTCGGACAATGTGCACCTCGGAACGCCGCGCGGGCGACGATATCACGGGCCCCCGCCGACGGGCGTCGACTCAGGCGGTGGCCGGCTCCGCAGGGGGGGAAGGCCCGTCGCGGCCGAGCACCTGGTACCAGTCCAGGCGGCCGGTCAGCTGCATGAGGAGGAACAGGGTGCCCACGCTGTCGACCGTCTCGGTGCGCGCCTGCTCCTCGCGGGTGGTGGCGACCCTGGGGCGTGACGGCGCGCAGGCCGTGGGGATCGGGTGCAGAACTCGTGCAGAGGGCTGGGATAGGGGGCGACCATGGGGACGATCGAGAGCCGTCGGGACCAGATCCGTGCCGTGCTGGTGCTGGCGGTCGGTCTGTGGATGCTCTTGCTGGGCACGCCCGGCCTGGACTTCCTGCGCAGCAACGATCTCCAGGACCCCGACGAGCGGGCCCAGGCGATGCGGGACTACCCGGACGCCCTGGTCTGGGCGGGCATCGCCGTGGTCGCGTTCAATCGCGACGTCCGGATGCCGCTCGTGCGCAAGGTCGAAGCCAGCCAGCGCCCCTTTCGGCTGGCCCAGACCTGGAACCTCTACCGCAACGGACCGCCCAAGGTCCGGCACATGGAGATCTGGATCGACGGGGAGCGGGCCTTCCGGAGCCAGTCCGACGCGCTGCGCTGGCTGGGGCCCCAGCTGGGCAGCCGGCGGATCCGACCGATGATCGAGGCCAGCTGCATTCGGCGGCACTCCAAGAACTGGCGGGGCCTGATGCGGTGGGTGGCCGGGCGGGCCGTCGATGCGTTTCCGGAAGCCCAGGAGGTGGAGATTCGCTGCAAGCAGGCCCCGTTCCCCGGCGACGCCGACGAGACCTTGGCCCACCGGATCGTGGCCAAGGCCCCGGACTGGAAGCCCAGGTTGCCCAAGTGAGCGCACTCTGGGCCCGCTGGGTCGCCTTCACGGGCCGGCCGCTGGACACCCGGCCCCTGGCGCTCGTGCGCATCGGGGCCGCGCTCTGCGTCTTGCTGGACCTGCTCCGGGTGTGGTGGCTGGGGCTCGTGCCGGTGCTGTTCCGACCGTGGGACGCCGGGGGCTTGAGCACGTTCACCGACGACGCGGTCTGGATCGACCAGCTGTCGCCCCTGTGGGCCGGGCCGGTGGCGTTCTGGATCGCGGTCGCCTGCATGGCCTGTGTGGTGCTCGGCGTGCTCAGCCGTCCCGCCACCCTGATCGGCGTGCTGGCCTATGCCCAGCTGGGCCACCTGTACCCCCCGGGCGACCGCGGGGTGGACCGGATCCTGCGGTGCGTGCTGCTGATCTTGCTGCTGTCCCAGGCCCACCGCCGGTTCAGCCTGGCCCGTGGGCCGGTTGTGCCCACGGCTCCGGCGTGGCCGTCGGACCTGATCAAGCTCTTGCTGGTGTGCGTCTACATGTCTGCGGGCACGTCCAAGGTCATGGCGACGCTCCAGTGGTTCGGCGTCGGGAAGTGGCCGGTGCTGTACCGCATCCTGGGGGACCCGCTGGCGGCCCGGGTCGATCCCACGTGGACCCACCCGCTGTGGATCGGCTTCACCCGGCTCGGCTCGATCTCCACCGTGCTCTTGGAGTGCAGCGCGATCCTGATCCTGACTCGGTTCGCGCCTTGGTGGGCGTCGGTCGCCCTGGTGATGCATGTGGGCATCGCGATCACCATGGAGCTAGGCATGTTCGCGTGGGGCATGATCGCGCTGTACCCGGTCCTGTTCTGGCCCTGGCTCCGGCGGTGGCTCGACCGGGGTCTGCACACCCCCTGAGGCTTCGGGGTCGCACCGCGGATCGGCCTGGCGCGGTGGCCAGGGTGTGGCACGGGCCTTGCGAGGACGGGGGGCGTGCTGCTCGCCCTGCTGCTCCTCGGACCGCCGGTCCTGGCCGACCCCGAACCCTGTGATGCCGTGGCCCTGGCCGTCGCATCCGACATGGGCAAGGCCCTCAAGCCTTCCCCCACCCGGACCGACGCGGCCCCGCCGGTGACCACCCTGCAGCCCGATGCCTTCACCGACATGGGGCTCTCCGAGCACGTGCTGGGCCAGGCGCTCAAGGCCTTCCAGGCCGCCTGGGCCCGCGGCGACACCGACCGCAAGCTGCTGACGGTCATCGACTACTCGCTGCCGTCGAGCCAGAAGCGGCTGTGGGTGATCGACCTGGCGTCGAACAAGGTGCTGTTTCACCAGCACGTCTCCCACGGCAAGAACTCCGGCGGCAACACCCCCACCAAGTTCTCGAACACGAACATGTCCAAGCAGTCCAACCTGGGCCTGCTCAAGACCGCCGAGACCTACTACGGCAAGCACGGCTACTCCCTCCGCCTGGACGGGCTCGAGGTGGGCTTCAACGACCTGGCGCGCAAGCGGGCGATCGTGGTGCACGGCGCGAGCTACGCGACCCAGTCCTTTGTGGACGCCAACGGCCGACTGGGCCGTTCGTGGGGCTGTCCGGCCATCGACCCGGCGATCAGTCGCAAGCTGATCGACACCATCAAGGGTGGCTCGTTGATCTTCGGCTACTCCCCCAAGACCGGGTGGGAGCGGAAGAGCCGGTACCTCAATCCGTGAAGGACCCCGTCAAGCGGGGATGAAGCCCCGACCGAACAGCACGCTGCGGATGGGGTGCTCGGCGTGCAGGGCCACCAGGCGCTCACGCAGGTCGTCCAGCGCCCGGAGCTCTGCGCGGCCCAGGTCGACATAAGCGACCACTCCGGCCGGGCCTGAAGGCACGGGCGGCACGATGTCGTGGAAGCGGCCGCGCTCGGCCGCGCCGAAGGCGCCGTCCCATCCGGCCCGGTACCAGTCGGCGAGCAGGGGCTCGAACAGCTGGACGGCGTCGGCGTCGGGGTCGGCGAAGCGGACCTGGATCGGCAGGTGGTCCCACGGGCACTGGGTGCTGACCCAGAGGCCGAAGGGGTGGTCGTCCGGCGGCCAGGACAGCAACAGGGGCGCTTGGGCCACGGCCTCGTAGTCCTGGAGGGCCACGACCATCGGGCGCTCGCCCACCTGGCCCCGCTGGCCGCTCGCCGGGTCGACCAGGTCTACGCGAATGGCGGCATAGGGCGGGGCGCCATCGGGGATGCTCGGGACCACCTCGCCTGCTTCGTTGCGCATCATCACCGCCGCCTCGGCGATCCAGCCCTTCTCGGCCATGGCAGCGGCGTGGTGATCGAAGAAGCCGCAGTAGCCCTCGCGGTGGGCCTCGAGGAACAGGGTCGGGTGCACGTCGTCCCCGAGCACGCGCTGGGCGCCGCGCAGGTAGGCCGCGGTGCCCTCCAGGTGCTCGGCGATGTCGCTGCCGTCGTCCAGGTAGGCCTGGAGCTTGGCTTGGCCCTCGTCCGGGCGGCCCCAGGACAGCAACAGGTGTCCCAGGGCCTGGAGTGCCCGGGCATGGGAGCCCTCCAGGCCCGTGATGGCCCGGTAGGTGTTGGCAGCCTGTTCGGCCTGGGCCAGGTCCTCGTAGCAGGCTGCCCGGGTGTGCATCAGCGCGGCGAGCATAGGCTCGCTGCCGGCCTCCCCCTCGATCAAACGCTCGGCCCGCAGGATGTGGTTCAGCGCCTGGGCGGCCTCGCCGAGGGCGACCTGGGTCGCCGCCAGGGCGTGCAGCAGGTCCGCCCGGTCGCCGCCGGCCTCGAGCAGGGCCAGCAGGGTGTCCCGGGTCTTCTCCGGGTCGTTGCCCTCCAGGGCCTCTTGGGCCATCTGGGCGATCTCTTCCTCGGTGGGCTTGGACATGACGCACTCCGCGGTGTGTCCCGAGCCCTATCCACTCCGCCACGCTCGACCACCCTCACTCGGGGGGGCCGTCCTCCCACGCCGCGACGCAGTCCCAGTCGGTCTCGTTCCAGTACAGCCACCAGACCCCGTCCGGATCGATGGCCAGGGACAGGTTCTTGCCCCCGTCGGCCTGGCGCATGACGTGGCCCGGGGCGTCCCAGGTCCGGCCGTCCGCACTGGTGGCCAGCTGGAAGTTGCCCTGTTCCCCGTTGACCATGTAGTGCAGCCGGTAGCCGCCAGCGGGATCCGGCATGGCGTCGGGGGTCACGCCGGGCACTTCGGTGTCGAAGTCGGACAGCGCGGTGTCGTCTCCCCAGTCGTCGCCGTCCGGGGACTGCCAGGCCAGGACCGTCTCTGGCATGGGCCCCATCATCAGGATCTCCCCGCCGTCGTCCAGGTCCAGGATCGTCGGATCCACCCCCCCAAAGGGCCCGTCTTCGCTGGCGACCGCCACGCTCGCGGTGGGGTAGTCGCGGTAGTCCGTCGATGTGGTGCGGAACAGGTTGTGGGGCTTGTCGCTGTGCAGCGGGCTGGTCCACCCATTGCTGTACTGGTCCAGGTTCACGCCGAACCAGAGCATGCGCCAGGTCCCATCGGCCCGTCGCCCCAGGTCCGGGTCCACCGCCAGGGTCACCCGGTCCAGCGCGAGGTCGAGGGTGCGCAGCTCCCGGAAGCCGTGGCCGTCGAGGGCGTCCAGGGACATGCCCACACCGCCCTTGCCGAGCAGGCCCTGGCGCCAGATGCGCTCTGGGTCGGTGCGGATGACGTCGTGGAGCTTGTACGGGGTCAGATCGTTGTAGACCAGGATGTGATGGCCGCGGCTGTCGATGGCCACATCGGGCACGCTGGCGTGAGTCAGGACCCGCTCCGCGTCGCCGTCGAAGCTCAGGCCGTCGGCCGACGATGCGCGAAAGACCGTGTCGCAGTGGAGCTGACCGCCCACCATGCCGTCCACCAGGTGCCCATGGAGAGTCTCCTGGTCCTCGTCGTCCAGGCAGCGCTGGGCTTCGAGCCGCGCCAGCACGTCCAGGTACTCGACCCCGCGCCCGGGCTCTGGGGTGAAGTCACAGGGGACCGGCTCGGTGTCGCTGTCCCCGGGCCCCCAGGTGTCCCAGCGGGTGGTGTCCGTGTCCCCGGTGTCGATCCATGTTGGCGGGGCGCCCGTGTCCGCCGGCGGTGTCGGCGAAGGTGGATCCGGTCGGCAAGCGAGCAGGACCAGCAAGCAGGGGATCACGGGCACAGGGTGCCCTCAGAGGAGCGCGACGTCGATGTCCACCATCGGCGCCTTGCCGACCTTGACCCGCTTGGCGTGCAGGCGGGCCTCGGGCAGCATGACCTCGAAGTAGAACCGCGCGGTCTGGAGCTTGGCCCGGCGGAGCTTGTCGTCCTGGGGCCGGTCCATCAGCGCCAGGAGCTGCTTCATCCAGACGTGGCCCAGGGTGACCAGGGCGAATTGGGACAGGTAGCTGTTGGCGACGGCGCCGATGACCTCGGCGTCGGCCATCGCTTCCTGGGCCAGGGCCATGGTGGTGGTCTGGAGCTGGCCGGCGGCGCTGCCCAGGGCCTCGACGAAGGGGCCGAGCTCGGCGTGCTGGCCGGCCGCGCCCAGGGTCTCCATGACCTCGGCGGCGAAGACCTGCATCAGCCGACCGCCGTGCATCGGCAGCTTGCGGCCGACCAGGTCGAGGGCCTGGATGTGGTTGGTGCCCTCGTAGATCATCGCGATGCGCACGTCGCGCAGGTACTGCTCGACCGGCCAGTCCTGGGTGTAGCCGGCGCCGCCCATGACCTGCATGGCCTCGTGCACGTTCAGGAAGCCCCGCTCCGAGCCGTAGCTCTTGATGATCGGCGTGAGCAACGCGACCAGGTCCTCGGCCTTCTGCTGGGCCGCGGCGTCGGTGCTGTGGTGCATCACGTCGTAGTTCATGGCGATCCAGGCCACCAGGCCCCGCAGGCCCTCGTTGGTGGACTTGCAGGTCAGCAGCATCCGCCGCACGTCGGGGTGGACCAGGATGTTGTCGGCCGCCGCGTTGCGGTCCTGCTTGGCGGGGTTCAGGGAGCGGGACTGGCGGCGGTCCTGGGCGTAGCTCAGGGCGTTCTGGTAGGCGGCCTCGGCCAGGGCCACGCCCTCGATGCCGACGTTCAGGCGCGCGGCGTTCATCATGGTGAACATGGAGCGCATGCCCTTGTGGGGGGCGCCCACCAGCCAGCCCTCGGCGTCCTCCAGGTTCACGACACAGGTGGGCGACGCGTGGATGCCCATCTTGTGGTCGGTGCCGCCGCAGAAGACCGGGTTCCGGGTCCCGTCGTCCAGGAACTTCGGCACCACGAAGGCGCTGATGCCCTTGATGCCAGACGGCGCGTCCGGCAGCCGCGCCAGGACCAGGTGCACGATGTTGTCGGCCATGTCGTGCTCGCCAAAGGTGATCCAGGTCTTGGTCCCCGTGAGCTTGAAGTGGTCGCCAAAGGGCTCGGCACGGGTGGTCAAGAGCCCCAGGTCGGTGCCGCACTGGGGCTCGGTCAGGCACATCGTGCCCGCCCACTCGCCACTGACCAGGCGCGGCATCAGGTGCTCCCGCTGGTGGTCGTTGGCGTGGACCTGGAGGGCGTCCAGCAGCCCTGCGGTCAGGCCTGGGCACATGGAGAAGCTCTTGTTCGACGCGATCAGGATCTCGCTGGCCAGCACGCCCATGGTGTGCGGTGCCCCGATGCCGCCGATCTCGGGATCGAAGGGCAGGCTGGTGTACCCGTTCTCGCAGTAGGCGGCGTAGGCCTCCTTGAACCCGTCGGGTGTGACCACGTCGTGGGTCTCGGGCAGGTACTTGACGCCCTGTCTGTCACCGGTCTCGTTCAGGGGCAGCAACACTTCGACGCAGAACTTGGCGTACTCCTCGAGCAGGGCCATGTTCGTGTCGAGGTCGAAGTCTTCGTACGGGGGGAGGGCGTGGACCACGGCGTTGTAGTCGAAGGCCTCCAACAGGAAGCGGATGTCGTCGAGGGGGGGCCGGTACGTGTTCATGGGCGCCGTTTAGCGTGATCTCGTGACCTGAGCTGGCATGCCGGGCCGGTGAGACGAATCGGACGCGGCGTGGCCCTGGCGGTGGGGCTGTGGTTCTGTGCCCAGGCGGGCCCGGTCGGCGGCGAGGTCATGACCCCCCAGGCGCTGTGGCGAGAGGCCCTGGTCGACCACTTCGAGCAGCGCTGCCCTGAGCGTCGCTCTCAGCGGCCTTGGTACAGCCGCAGCGCCCAGTGACCGGGCCCCAGGAAGTCGATCACGTCGAGGGTCGCCTGGTCCAGGGCGGCCTGGGCGCCCGGCTCCCCGCGGTCGACGGCGAGCTGTGCCGTGCTCAGGGCCCGACCCAGCTGGCAGGACGGGTGGTCCAGGCCGGCCTCTCGGGCCTCGGCTGCGACGAGCAGGGCCGCGGCCGAGTCCAGCTCGCCCAGGCCCAGGTGGCCCCGCGCCAGCTCCAGCTCCAGGCGGGCGATCCGGTGCGGGCTGGAGGGGTCATCGCCCAGAGTCTGCAGCAGCGCACGGGTCTCCTGGACCACCGGCGCCGGCTCCCCGAGCTCCAACAGGGTCCGGTTCCGTACGCTCTGCCAGAACGCGTGGGCCTCGGGCGGGTCCTCGGGATCCGGGCGACTGGTCCTCAGGAGGGCCAGGGCCGCGTCCAGCTCCCCCTGGTGCCGACGCTCGTCGGCTTGTCGCACCCTCATCTCGCGCCGAAGGAAGGGCGGGATGTCCGGGTCCTCGTCGACGCGGTCCTGGAGCAAGGCCGCGGCCCCGGCGTGGTCGTGGCTCCGGTGGCGCTGCTCCGCCAGACCGACCTGGAAGGCGTGGCGGTGGGTCCGGGACACCGGGGAGCGCTCCGAGAGCGCCAGGCACCACGTGCCCAGCTCCGGGTCGCCGCGGTCCCCCGACCGCTCCAGGTAGAGCGCCTCCATGCACGCCAGGCCGGCGTCGTCGGCGCGACCCTCGGCGTCGGCCTGTTGGGCCAGGACCCACCACTGTGCGACGGCCAGGTCCCGGTGCGCCGGGGCGATGGCCCGGGGGTCCACGCCTTCGGCTGCGAGGCGCAGTGCGGTCCGGCTGTAGGCGGCGGAAGGCGCGTGGATCGCCAGGTCCAGCAGCACCGGCCGCAGGGACGCCAGACAGGTCGGGTCGGCGAGCTGGACGCACGTCCGGGCCCCGCCCGCCGCCAGGTCTCCCCGGAGCATCCACTCGGTCTCGTTCCAGGGACCGGCCGCGGGCCAGCGAGCCAGGGCGGCCAGGGCCACGTCGCGAGCGTCAGCGCGTTGCCCGCTCTCGCGCAAGGCCTTCAGGTGGAGCACCGCCGTGTAGCGGGCATCGGGGTGGGCGGGGTCGAGGGCGAGCAGGATGTCCGTCGCCTCTGCCGCCCACAAGGCGGCGGCATCCCAGTCCTGTTCCCCGAGGGCCTGGTTCGCAGCCTGGGTCGCCTGGACCGCGCCAGCGTGGGTGCGGGGGACCTGGCGGAAGGGATGGTCGGGCGCAAGCCGCTCGGGATCGAAGGGCGTGGAGTCCTTGTAGATGACCCGGGTCGTGACGGTCGTGCTGTCGTGCACCAGGCGGCCGCTGGGACCGATCACGTCGGTGAAGGTCCGGGACCGGGAGGCGTGGGGCAGCAGGGTGTCCCGTTCCACCAGGATGGTGGTCTCGGTGCGCAGGGTCATCCGGCCCACCTCCTGGTCCCCAAAGGCCTGGGCGATGAGGGACAGCAGCTGGTCCGAGTCGAACTCCATGACTTGCTGGATCTCGACGCAGGCCGGCTGGCCGAGCCGGGGGCACGGAGTCGGCTCGGTGACTCGGGACACCAGCACGCCTTCGAGCTCGGCGAAGGAGCCGAGCACCGGGATCTCCTCGACCACGGTCTCGCGGGTCTCCTGGCCTGGGACCCGGCGTTCACCCACCCAGGCCAGGCCCAGCGCGTCGATCATGCCGTAGGTCCCGGCCAGCTCCAGGGCGACCGGGTCGCTGAGCTGCTGCCTGAATTGGTACGCGCCAGGCCCCTCCAGCGTGCGCAGCTGCTCGTGCAGGCGTGCCCCACAGTCGTCCAGCCACGAGGCCTTAAGCCGCCCCCTGCGATCCAGCTGGGCGTCGCACCACCACGACGTGGTGAGCAGGGCGCCGACCGTGGCGGTGTGCATCCGGGGCGACGCCGAGACCACGTCGAGCTGGTAGTCCTGGAAGGAGACGACCGTGTGGCGGCCCTGCCGCGTGGCGGTCAGGTTTGCCGTGGCGCGGCCCTCACGGCGCTCGTGCAGGCCCCTGGCCGTGGTCGTGGAGACCAGGGTGTGCTCGACCTGGGCGTCGACCCGATCCGGCCAGTCGAACCGGAGCTTGATCGGCTCCTGGGCGGCCGCCCAGGGCATGGCCCAGCACAGGTAGAGCATCAAAACGAGTAGCGTCCTCGCAAGAAGACGCGAGTCCCCCCGGCCGCTGGCTCCCCGAAGCGGCTCTCCGGGCCGCCGAGTAGCAACAGCGCACCAGCGGCCAAGGTCACGCGGTCCCCCAGGGCCTGGCTGACCTGGGGGAGCAGCAGCGCCGAGAAGCCCTGAGGGGACAAGGGGCCGTGGCGCACCCGCTCGCGGGACCAGTCCACCACGTGTTCCTCGGCGTGACCGACCAGGTCCACCAGGCCCAGGAAGCCGAGGGTGGTCCCCTTCAGTCGCAGCTCCCCGCTCAGGGCCAGGTAGTCGCCGACCCGGGGGCGCGTGCGCTCCCAGGCACAGGTCTCCCCGAAGCCCTCGAGGGCACAGGACGTGGTGGTCGGCAGTCCGGTGTCCACGCCACCGTCCACGGAGACCCACAGGTCTGGCTGCCAGGCCGCGCCGGCGCCGTGCTCGTCGGGCAGGCCGTGCACCCACTGCAGCCCGGCCTGGCCCCGGTCACCCAGGGGCAGATCGAACCCCAGCACCCACTTGAGGTAGGGCTGGTCGGACAGGGACGTCGGACGCTCGCCCTCCAGGCCGTAGTCCACCTCGCCGGCCGGGGCCGTGATGAAGCCCAGGTCCAGCTCGTCCTGGGTCAGGGTGACGGTCTGTCGCTCGGGGAACAGCAGCGCCAGCTCGGCCCGGTAGTGCAGGGGCCACCGGCTCTCGGCGGGGGTCAGGGGCCCCGAGGCGTTGAAGCCGAGCACGTGCACTCTGGGGAAGCCCAGGGTGAGCTCGGTCAGGAGCATGCCCTCGACGCAGTCGGCGGGGTCGGCTGGGTTGCAGCGGGCGTCGACCTGGGCGGTGGTGTGCTGGCCGGTCACGACCGGGAAGTCCAGGAAGCCCCGGTACAGGCCTAGGGCCAGCTCGTGGGGGCCAAAGGACCCGCCGAGCCGCGCTTCGAGCTGCACGTTGGCGAGGGTGGTCTCGGGGAGGGTCAGCTGGGAGCCGCTGATCACGGTGGGGTAGCCGAGCCCGTCCTCCTGGAGCCCCTGCTCGCTGAGCACCCGCCAGCGCAGGGTCTCCTCTTGCCACGGCAACGCGGCGGGGTTGCTCCAGCCCAGGGGTGCGGTGTCCGGCAGCAGCGCCGGCTTGAAGACGGGCACGGCCACCAGCCGGGCCGACCACCGCTCGCTGGGGGCCAGGTCCAGCCGGACCATGGCGTTGCCCTGGAAGTCTCCGAAGCGGAGCGGATCTTCCAGGTCGTCTGCGCTCAGGTTGTCCGTGGGGTTGAAGCGGTCTCCCACGCCGTCTTGGAGCCGCTGCTGCCCGACCCGCAGGCTCAGGCCCGGCACGGGACCGAGGGGCGCCTCGAACCACGCGTCGACCAGGTCGAACCGCACGGGCGACACCTGGTCCTGCCGCGACAGGTCGCCGATGGACTGGACGTCTTGGGAGGGCCCCACAGCCACCAGCTCGCCGTCGAACTGGGCCCAGAACGGGCCCTGGCGCAGCTGGGCAGCCAGGCGCAGGCCGGTCTGGTTTCGGGTGACCCCGGCCGGCAGGGTCAGGTCCTGGACCCAGCTGCCCGCGGGCACGGCCCAGGGTCGGACCTGCAGCTCGCTGGTCAACGCGGCCTGCCAGCTCAGCCCGGGCTCGGCTGCGGTGGCAGCGGTCAACAGGAGCGCGGGGAGCAGGGTCATGGCGAGGGGACCAGGGCGAGGGCACCCGGTATCCCAGCCAGGAGGGAACCCGGGAGGATAGTCAGCGGCGACCACGGAGGAGACGGACCATGGGACCCGACCAGGCCCTCGCCCGCCTGAAGGCAGGCAATCTGCGCTTCACCAGCGGCCAGAGCCCCAGCGGGGTGACCGGCACCCAGCTCGCCAGCCTGGTCGATGGCCAGGCGCCCTTTGCCTGTGTGCTCGGCTGCGCCGACTCCCGGGTGCCGGTGGAGCAGCTCTTCGACGTGGGGCCCGGCGAGCTGTTCGTGGTGCGGGTCGCCGGCAACGTCACGACGCCCGAGGTGTCCGCGAGCATCGAGTTCGCGGTCGAACTCCTGGGCGTTCAGCTGGTCCTGGTCCTGGGCCACGAAGACTGCGGCGCCGTGTCGGCGGCCCTGTCCGGCATGCCGGCGCCCGGGAACATCGCCCAGCTCCTCGCCGCGCTGACGCCGCCGCTCCAGGGCCTCGGTCCCCGGGATCTGGCAGAGGGCGTGCGGCGCAACGTGCACCACGTCGTGGCGGCGCTCCGGGCCGACGAGCCGGTGCTGGCCACAGCGATCCGCGAGGGCCGGGCCCGGGTCGTGCCGGCCGTGTACCACCTGAGGACCGGCCAGGTCGATGTCCTGGGGCACTGACGCCGGGGAGTGCCGGGGAGTGTCGGCGGGGCATTAGGGGCTGTCCATGCCACCGAGGAGGCACCTGTGCTGCTCACCTTGACCGCCGTGGCCCTGGCGGGCCCACCGTCCGAGGATCTGGCTCGCCTGATGAGCCAGGAGGCCTGGTCTGGCGCCATGGTGTGCTCGCCGGCCGGGGAGCTCTACGACGTGATCCTCATGGGCGCCCAGGTGCTCGAGGCCGCCGATCAAGTGCACCGGCCCGACGAGCTTGCCATGTTGCGCCAGCTCCTGGCCGGGGACGCCTCGTCGCCTCTGGTACCGGCGGGCACGGTCGAGGTCGGGTTCACCGAGGGGGACGAGGGCCCGCGACACCTGGTGCTGCCCTTCCAAGGCACGGCCGATGACCTGGCGGCCCTGGTCCTGCCGGGCTCGGAGCTGCTGACCGTCGCCGACGACGGCCGACTGTGGATGGACGAGCTGCCGCTGGACGTGGTCGACGGGACCCTGCGCGTCGCCCGCTCCGGCGCGGGAGGCGGCGACTATCCATGGTCGCTGCTGGACGGTCTGGGCGGCGAGACCGGGTGCGTCATGGCCATGGACCTGCGCGCCCTGGGGCCCGCGGCACCCCAGCAGCTCGAGGCCGCGGCGGTCTACCTGGCCCTCGACAACGAAGCTCTGTTCGAGGTGCGCCTGCAAGGGGGGCCGGTGCCCGAGCTTCCGGCGCCGCTGATCCCCGCTCCGGCGGTCTTCGCGGGCAGCAGCACCTTGGCCCCCGACGTCACGGTGCTGGTGGCCACGGACGGGCTCCCAGCCCTGGCGGCCATGGCCCAGTCGGCGCCGGCCGCCGCGGCGACCGAGCTCCTGGCGGTCGTCGAGGCGCTCCAGGGCCGCGCGACCCTGCCTCCGGGCCTGACGCTGGCCTTCTTCGGCCAGGCCGAAGCGCGCCGACTGGTCGCCGTGGTCCCTGTGGCCGGCAGCAACGGCAAGCCGCTCAAGCGGCGCCGCCTGCGGGCGGTGGTCGAGGCCGGCCTGGACGGCTGGGAAGGCGAGTGGGCGGTCGAAGGCGACGACGGCTACCGCTTGCTCTCGCCCCAGGGCACCGCGAGCTGGCTTCGCCTTGGCGAGGGCCAGGTGGTCTTCGGAGACCTGGCCGAGGTCGTGATCGAGGCCCACACCGGCGCCGGAGAGCCCTGGGGCGACCCCCAAGCGGAAGCGCTGAGCCAGGCCTGGCCGCTGGTGGTCGTGCCGGGGCAGATGCCCCAGCTCCCCGCTGCGCTGCCCCTGGCCATGGGGGTCCAAGTGCACCCCGACCACCTGGAGATCGGCGTCGACACCCTGGGGGACAAGGGCAATGACTACCTGGTCGGCATGTTGGTCGGCATCGCGGTGCCCAACTTCGTGGAGATGCGGAGCCGGGCCTGGCGGGCGACCCTGGAGACCGAGCTGAACGCAGTCGTGACGGCCCAGATCGGGCACCACGCCGTGCATGCCAGCTTCGTCCAGGTGCCGGCGGCCCCTCGCCCGGTCGACGCCCTGGATGCCCGTCAGGTGGCCTGGCAGGCCGACCCGGCCTGGGACGTGCTGGCCTTCGCGCCCGCGGCCGAGACCACCCGGGGCACCTACAGCGTCGAGCTCACCGAGCTCGGCTTCATGGCCCATGGCTTCATGGACGCCGACGGCGACGGCGTGCCGGCACACATGGTCGTGACCTGGACCCCCGAAGGCCCCACCCGGCCGGTGTTGATCACCCCGGACAGCGTCTACTGATCGGTCGCGCTGACCCGGCCGGCGCGGCGGGCCGCCATGCAGATCTGGCGCAGGACCGAGCGCGCGTCGTCGTCGCCGTCCCTGGCCTGGAGCCCGGCGCGCAGCACGCCGGTGCGGACCTCTGACAGGTTGCGCACAGCCAGGGTCAGGTCGGCGAAGCGCTCGCCATAGGCTCGCAGCACCAGAGGGTGTTCGTCGCCGGGTTGCAGGCGGAGCTGCCCTGGCCGGTACAGGATGCCCAGCCCCTGCTCGGACAGATCGACCACGGCGAGCTCCTCGGCGCTGAGCTCTCCGGCCATCAGGACCGTCAGGCGCCGGCCCTGGAGCGGCAAGCGCTGGTGCGCTCGGCTGTCCCGTCGTTCGATGGTGCGGGGCGGGACAAGGGCCCAGTCCCCGCGCTTGCCGATCGCCTCGAGCTCCGCCAGCAGCGACCACCCGCTCTGGAGGGTGCGGTAGGTGAACGACACCGTGACACCGACTCGGGCCTCTTGGAGGGGCGCGGCGGAGTCCTCCAGCCGGAACACCAGCCGCTCCTCTCCCTGGAGCTTCACGAAGCGGCCGAAGCGCTGCATGCCCCCCACGCGCGCGTCCACCCGCACACTTCGCGAGACCAGGCCCATCAGGTGCTGGTGCACCTCTGGCGCCAGGTCGCCAGAGGCCGAGGGGCGACCCAGGGTGAAGCCCGACAGGCGATCGCGGGTGCCGGGCTGAACCAGCTCGGGATCCGCGGACAGACGCCGGAACAGCGCCTGGCGCTGTTCCGCAAGCCCGGTCGTCGACACCCGGCGGCCCTGGGCCAAGACGCCGGCCAGCCCGACCAGTCCGATCGCCGCGATGAGCAGGATTCCCACGCTGCGAAGGTCCTTCTTGGTGAACGGCCCACAGACAGCGAGCCGGCCGAACAGTTTAGTAGACAGGGTTTACCTGTCACCACCTTTCGATCGGATGGAACCCGGATCCTCGTTAGGCGAGGGGTCATGCCGGTGGACGCTCTGATCGCCCAGGCCGAGGGTCTGGCCACGTGTACCCGGGACCTCCGCGGTCTCGCCCGCAGCCTCGCCGACGACGACATACTGGCCCAGGCGCTCACCCGGTGCGCCCAGGAGCGCAGGGGTGGGGCCTTTCAGCGACTGCTGCTGGCCGGCATGGAGGCTGGCCGCAGCTTTCCCGCCCAGGTCCTGACCCTGGGGGCGTCCCTGTTGCCCGACATGCGGGCCCTGGCCACGGCGATCACCCGGTGCTCGGGCGATGCGGCTGCAGCCATGGTGGCGGCGGTCCGGGACGGGCGCCTGGGCGACTGGGACGCCTATGCGATCTACCAGGCCGTCTGGTGGGCGCAGCAGCAGGAGCCGCCCGCGCCGCTTGGCCCCGTGCTCCACGAGGCCCGCGCCATCGCCCGTCGCCCCCTGGGCCCCGATGCACAGTTGGTGTTGTCCGCGGTGCACCAGCTCACGTCAGACGCGCAGCTGAAGGTGGTGCTGCGCAACGAAGGGCACCTCCAGGGCGACAAGGAGGCCGCCGCTTGCGTGCGCGACCTGGCCGCATGGTTCTCGGCACCCCCGCTGCTCGACCTGCCAGCTCGTCCGCCGCCGGCCCAACCCGCGACCGCGCCCCAAAAGAGTGCCAAGGTTGGCCGCAACGAGGCCTGCCCCTGTGGATCGGGCAAGAAGTACAAGCGGTGCTGCCTGGGCAAGCCGGTCGACGCCGCACCGCAGCAGCTCGACGAGGAAGCCCTGCTGGGGCTGACCGGCTGGCAGCTCTGTCGGCTCGATACCGACCAGGTGCCCGAGGCGCTGCGCGAGCTGTGGGCCACTCAGCTGCTCCAAGCCGCGGAGTACGAGCGAGCGGCCCAGGTGCTCGTGGCGTTGGGCCGTCAGGGCCGAGAGCAGCTGTTCCGGGACGCCTTGCGTTGGGCGACGGCCGTGGAGCGTCGCGAGGCGGTGGTGATGCTGGCTTCGGTCACCCCCCAGGAAGACATCATGGAGAGCACCCAGATGTTCTTGCTCCGAGGGGATCCCGCGGCACAGCTGGCCTTCATCGAAGCCCAGGCCCTCGAGACGACCAGCGACCCGAACCCGGTCATGGGCTACGCCCTGCTCGACGGTGGCTTGCCGGGCCTGGCCCTGCTGGCGCTGCGGGGTGCGTTGGGCACCGCCGAGTCCGACGAGCTCGGCGGGTTGCTCCAGACCCTCCTCCAGATCCGGGACCGTGCCGGCCTGGGGCCAGTCGACCTGGTCGAGGAGCGGGTGCTGCCCTGGGTCCTGGCAGGTCGACCGCTCGAGGACTCCGGCCTGGGTGCGGCGCTGGATGAGAAGACCGTCGAAGCGGAGCGGCTGCGTGACGAGCTCGCGCGGGTCCACACCCGCTGGAAGGCCGAGCGCGACGCGTCCAGCCAGGCCCAGGCGCCCGCCGAACCGGCACCCGCCCCCCCGACCGCCGATCCAGAGGTGCTGCGCCAGCTGCGCACCAAGGTCGCGTCCCTGGTGGACGAGCTCAAGGTCCGGACCGCCGAGCGGGCCGAGCTGCGCGGCGACGTGGCCCGACTGGAGGAGGCGCTGGCGGAGGCCCTGGCCGCGACCCCTGCCCCGTCGGCGCCCGCCGCGCCCGCCGAGCCCGCCGACGAGGGCCCGAGTGGTCCGCACCCGGTGCGCGTGCCGGTGGTGCCTGCCGGGGTGGCGGCCACCCTGGCTGGCCTGCCGGAGCCGGTCCAGCGCCAGGCGATGGAACTCCTGGGGCGCCTGGCGGCCGGTCGCTCGGACGCCTTTCGCGGGTCGCGCCCGCTGCGGGGGCGGAGCTGGCTGTGGCGCCAAAAGGTCGGCCGGAGCTACCGGATGTTCTTCACCCTGGCCGACGATCGGCTCGAGGTGGTGGACGTGATCCACCGCCAGGACCTGGAGAAGCGGATCCGCGAGCTGAGCTGACCCCGCGGGTCGGGGCTCAGAAGACCTCGCTCTCGAATTCCTGGCAACGATCGGCGTTGAAGCGGAAGGTCACGTCGCCCACGTCGTCGCCGTCGTCAGTCTCGGCCAGGGTCGACGTGAAGGTGCCGCGGATCGACGCGTTCTCGGTGTGTCCCGAGACGGTCAGGTCGCCGTCGTCGGTGACCCAGGTCTCGACGTACTCGTCCTTGTCGCCGCCAAAGGCCCAGGCCTCCCAGTAGTCGTCGTCGAGCTTCTGCTTGTAGCGGGTGTAGGCCGCCTTGGTCTCGTCGTCGTCGGTCAGGCCGTCGTTCCAGTCCACCCCGTTGTAGTCCAGCCCGGCGATGTTGTCGTCGGGATCGTCGACGCGCAGGGTGATGACGGTCTCCTCGAAGGTCTCGGGGAAGTACTCGTTCCACAGGTCCTCGACCTCGTCGAGCAGGTCCCAGTTCAGCCACTCCATGTCGTTGAGCTCGTCGTGGTAGCCCTCGTACGCGACACAGGCGTCGGAGAAGCTGACCATGTAGATCTGGATGAGGCCGTCGCTGCCGTAGTAGTTGTCCTCTTCGATGAAGAAGGCCGACTGGATGCCTTCGGCGCCCGAGCCGTCCACGTTGGTGCTGACGCTGTTGCACCCGGTCAACGAGAGTAGTGCGCCCATCAGGGGCAGGGACAGACCAGTCATGGGGGACCTCCAACTCCAGCGCCCGTTCTATCCCAAACCGGGTCGGGGGGTGGTGGTTTGGACACCGGCCAGGGTCATCAGCGACCACGGGCGGTCACGGAATGTCTGGGGGGCCTCTCCTCGGCACCGGGCTTCGCCGATACCGGGGGCATGATGCGCCACATGGTCTCCGCCACCGTCTTCCTCTCCGTCATGACCGCCATGGGCGGAAACGCCGCCGCCGACGGCTTCTCGCCTGACGAGAACCGTCTGTCCGTCGCCGAGGTGCTCGCCGACTTCCAGAGCCAGGACGGCCCCACCCTGGCGGCCCCTGGGCTGGGGGACTGCGAGGACGAGGAGATGGTCGACCTGTACGTCCAGGCAAACCAGGGCTACTTCCAGCAGATTCAGGGCGTGGTCGCCCAGCTCGAGGCGTGGCTTCCCGGGACCGCCCCGCGGGAGCCCTGAGCGCTCCTTTTCAGGAGTCGGACGCAAGATGGCGTTGCCGGGTTCGATACGGGGATAGCGGTCCTGCGTCTCGAACTCGGTGGTGTGTGTGCCCAAGCGTCCGGTGGTCTGGCTCAACGCCGTCTTCCTGATCGCGACGCCGTTGCTGGCGCTCGTGTTGGTCCCTTGGTCCATCGCCACCTTTGGGCTGGGCTGGCAAGAGGTCCTGGCCGCTGTGGTGCTGTGGTGGGGCACCGGTCTGGGCATCACCGCCGGCTACCACCGCTTGTTCAGTCACCGCACCTACAAGGCTTCGTCTCCCGTGCGCTGGATGTGGGCGCTGCTGGGCGGCGCCGCCTGGCAGAACAGCGTGATCACGTGGTGCGCGGGCCACCGATACCACCACCGGGACGTGGACACCGACGGCGACCCGTACAGCATCCAGCAAGGCTTCTTCTACGCCCACATGGGCTGGGTCATGATCCAGGGCCCCCGCCACGACGCCCTCGACAACGTGCAGGACCTGTGGGACGACCCGGTCTGCCGCTTCCAGCACGAGCACTATCTGGCGCTGTCCACCGCGTTCAACCTGGGGGTGCCGCTGTTGCTCGGCCTCGCGGTGGGGCGGGTCTGGCCGATGCTGATCGTCGCCGGCCTGCTGCGCGTGGTGCTGGTCCACCACTTCACCTTCTTCATCAACAGCGCCGCCCACACCTGGGGCACCCAGCCCTGGAGCACCCGAGACAGCAGCCGGGACAGCTGGCTCCTGTCCCTCCTGACCTTTGGCGAGGGCTTCCACAACTACCACCACACCTTCCAGACCGACTACCGCAACGGCCCGCGCTGGTACCACTGGGACCCCAGCAAGTGGACCATCTGGGGGCTCTCGCGTCTGGGCCAGGCCGCCGACCTGCGGCGAATGCCCGACGACGTGGTCCTGCGGCGCCGGTTCCAGCACCAACGCATGGTGCTGCTGGATCGCATCGGCGAGACCTTCGAGGACTGGCGGGAGCGCTTGGTGGAGCAGACCCACGGGGTCATCGCCGGCCGAGACGCCTTGGCCCAGGCGATGACCGAGCGGTCCGAGGCCCTCCAGGACGGGATGCGGCAGCGGGTGCTCGACGCCGAAGCGCGCATGGAGACCGCCCTGAGCGATCTCAAGGACGCCCGCCAGCGCTGGGCAGCGGCCCACAGCCTGCGCTTCGAGCTGCCGCCGGAGCATCGGGCCCAGCTGGAGGCCGAGCTGCGGGAGCTCAAGCGCACCTTCCGGGCCGCCCGGGCGTCGGTGCGGGCGTCGGTCCGCCACTGGGAGGCGCTGTGCCAGGAGTACCTGGTGCTGTACGAAGTGGTGCCAGCGTAGCTTGGCCGGCGCCGCGGGAGCGTCGACGCTCACTCCTTGCCGCCGTCCTCCTTGGACCCGCCGTACCCGAGCTTGCTCGCCTGGCTGCTGTAGTGGTCGAACAGCGCGCTCTGGGTGCAGTCCTCGCCGGGCAGACACGTGGGGTCTGTCAGCACCCCCCCCACCGGGAAGAACGTCGCCGTGGACCAGGCGTCGCCCAGCCACAGGCCCCGCAGCAGCGTGTGGGGCGACGACAGCAGGGCCCCGCAGTAGTCCCGGAGCTGGTCGGCCTCGCCCGACGAGATGCGCCCGTCGTCGTCCACCGGCGAGTCGTTCATGTCGTAGACATTCCACAGGTTGGCCACGAGCTGGGCCTCTGTGGGGTCCAGGTTGGGATCGGCCAGCAGCCGATCTCGGAGCGACAGCGCCAGGTCATACCAGCTCAGGCCGCGGGCCTCACCGTCCGCCGCCAGCGCATCGATCCAGTCCACCCACTCCGTCGGTGCCAGCACCTGGGTCGGTCCCGGCGATGTGCCGCTGGCCGGCAGCACGTCCTTGGCAAACACGCTCCCAGGCTTGTCGCACAGGCCTGTGCCCCCCTCCCAGGCCAGGAAGTCGAAGAAGCCGACCTGGGTCGCCTCGGTCCTGGTGTGGCTCTCGTGACGCCCCAGGGACGCCATCCAGGCCTGGGTCGGGTAGGCCGTGTCGTGGCCCATCACCGGCGGCGCCGGCCAGCCCAGAGCACCGTGGAGCTGCATGAGCAGGGCGCTCACGCTCGCCCGGTGGACCAGGTCCGCCTCGGAGTTCGCGTTCTCGCCCAGGCGGCCCGTCGGCACCCGAACCTCGGCCTCGGGAAAGGTGACCATCGGGAGAGCGTCGGGCACGGTGTTGGGGTCCTGGGGAGCGGCCCGGTTGAAGGCGCCGGACAGCACGATCTCGGTGAGCAGGTCCTGGAGGCTGAACCGGGTCACGAGGGTCCCGGTCAGGCTGGAGAGCACGTCGGCCTGGTCCGGGTTCCGGGGAAAGCCGTGGCCCATGACCAGGTCTTCGCCGGCGATCTCGTCCACGACCTGGTTCACCACGTTGGCCGCAAGCAGGTAGACGAAGGCGTGGGTCCGGTCCTGGGCCTGGACGGCCGGCATGGAGCGGTGGTTCTGGCGCACCCACGACACCGCGTCCCACGCCGCCTGGTCGCTGGTGGCCACCGGCGGCATCTCGCCGAAGCCGAAGCGCACGATGGAGAAGAGCCGGTCGTCGGTCATGGTCTCGACCTTGGCGTCCAGCAAGGGAGCCAGGGGCCGGTTCGCCACGGACGGATCCCCACTGCTGGGGTCGTGGCAGGTCCCGCACCCCGGGTTCGAGGGGGACGAGGACGCGCCGCGCATGGCGCGGTGGCTCGCCCAGTCGGGCACCGAGAACTGCGCTTGATTCAGGGTCTGGGTGCCGTCGGAGAGTGCCGTCGCCAGATCGAGCACCGCGGGCCAGGCCCCGGGACCGAGTCCCGCAAAGGCCGCCTCGCGCCCCAGGGGGTCGTAGGGGGGGTACCACTCCAGCCCGTCATAGCCCCGGGCCGCGTTGGTGACGCAGGTGTCCTCCAGGCCCCAGGGTCGCAGGCCGCCCTTGCTGGCGTGGTTCGACGACCGGAACAGGTTGGCGACCCGGTCTCGCACCGACGGCCCGCCGTCGCCGCCGTAGACGAAGTCGGCGCCCACGTCGGCGGAGAACACCGAGCCCTCCATGTCCACCGGGAACGGCAGGCCGACCCACATCGGATCGAAGCGGTCCCAGTTCCCGTTGACCGGCCGGGCGTCGGTCTTGGAGTAGGTCGCCGTGTGGCAGCGCATGCAGTCCGGGTCCCGGTCCACGTAGACGTCCAGGAAGGTCGCTCCGAGCTGATTGCGCAGGTCGTCCTCGACCGACGTGCCGGGAAAGCTGGCCAGCACGGGCAGGTAGGCCCGGTACAGCCCGTCGAGCCGGTCGGCCCGGACCGCGGCCTGGAGCACGTCCGTCAGGTTGAAGGGCGGGCACTCCCGCTGGGTCAGAGCGTCGCGGAGCTCGGCCCAGCGACCCAGGTCGACCACCCCGGTCACGGCGCTCTTGCCGTCGTCCGCCTGCGCGTAGTCCGCGGCCTCGCCCGCTTCGAGGTTGGACTCCTTGGACTCGCTCATCGTCTCCTTGGACGTCTGGCGCGCCTCGTCCCGCAGCAACGACTTCCAGGGCGCCTGGCTCTCCTGTTCGCTGGCCTTGTACTCGTAGCTGGCGCTGGCCGAGTCGATGGCGTCCCAGAAGGCCTGCTGGTCGCCGGCCACCTCGAACTTCGCACCCGACGACGTGCAGAAGGCATCAAAGGGATCCGCCGTGGCCACGTGGCCCGCCAGGGCGTCGGACAAGCTCTCGTCCAGGAGCGGCGGGCCCAGGCAGTCGGCGTCCACCTGCATCGGTCCCGCCCGCTGGACCTGCAGGTCATCGGCCAGCACGTTGCTCCAGTAGGTCACGTACTCGGGCTCGGCGAACAGCACGTCCACCACCGCCTCGCGCCCGCTCCGGGCGGCCAGGTCGACCAGGGCTCTGACCTCGGCCGAGCCGCGGGCGCTACGGCCCAGCACGGTCTCGATGGCGTGCACCACAAAGGCCTCGTCGCCGGCGTCGTTGTCCGGGGTGGTCCAGCAGGCGGGGCCCGCCAGGGTCAGGAACAGGGTGGGCATCAGGAGCATGGGGACCTCAGCCGAAGAAGAAGGTGGCGAGCTGGTCGGCGGCGTCGTCACGGGACTGCCCCGGGGACGCGCTGGTGTCGTCGGCGTCGTAGACGTCCGTCTGGAAGGGGTGCACACCGGCCGCCTGGAGCACCGCAGCCCGCAGGTCCGGGGGGCCCAGGGCGCGGCCGCCCCGAGGGGAGCCGGTCGCCCAGGCGGGCTGGCTGCGCTCGAATGCCATGCCGTCGTCGGTGGCGGTGAAGGGCAGGTCTCCCTGGAGTCCGCGGGCCTGGACCGGACCGCCCAACAGCCCGATCGCATAGCCCCGGTGGCAGTGCTCTGTGCCGCCCCGGGCGTAGTAGCGGCCGAACTCGCAGTTCAGGACCACGAGGGTGTCGTCCAGGTCCAGGCGTCCGGCGTCGACCTCGTCGCGCAGCGTCCGGAGCACGTTCAGGAAGTTGCCGGTGTGGATGGCCGCGTGCCGTGTCGCGTCGCTGACGTTGTGGCTGTCGTACCGGGAATTGGCCCCAAAGGAGTCCCCGATCACGCCGGCGTCGGCCACACAGATGTACTGGCTCAGGCCGCCCTGGAGCAGCTCGACCGCGGCCTGGATGGCCCGGCGGGAGCCGTTGTCCCACAGGCTCGCACCGGTCGAGGCCGTCAAGCGGCCCAAGGCGCTGGAGAAGCGCGGGGTGGCCAGGGCCGCCTCGAGCGCGGCGTCGTAGGCGGTGGTGGCCGTGGATCGCGCACGGCTGCCCACCGCGGTGGGGTAGCCGTACTCCAGGCCCGCGCCAAAGGCCGTGCGGTAGTGCTCCAGCAGGGCGTCTCGCTCGGGGATCCGGCTGCCCGAGAGCTGGGCCAGGGCCTGGGCGTTGTCAAAGGCCAGGGCCACCGGGCTGTAGCGGGTCCCGTGGGGGCCGGTGAAGCCCGTGTACTGGGCGACATAGCGGGCGTCGGCCATGGCGCTGTCGTAGAGGCAGAAGGAGAGCTTGCCCGAGTGCCGATGCAGGACGGGTGCCACGCTGAACGCGGCGTCGTTGGGGTTTCGGCCCCGCTCTCCCAGGATGGTCAGGGGGTGGGCCCCCTCGTGGGGTTCGATGTCGTGGCCCATGGCGACCACACGCAGCCGGTCGGCCAGGCGCCGCCCCAGCCCGTCGGGCTCGACCAGTGGGGCGAAGCCCGGGCCCAGGTGCACGCTCCGGGAGCCCGCCGTGCCCACCCGGTAGGCGCTGTTCAGCCAGTCTCCGCGGCCCAGGAGCCACTGGGTCCAGTCCCCAGGGGCGCCGCTTGCGAGGAGGGCCTCGTTCAGCGGGTCCAGGGACCCCAGGCCCCGGTTGACGGGCAGCTCGTCGGGTTGCTCGACCCAGAAGGTCTCCCGATGGGCCGGCGCCCCGGCGAAGTAGATCTCCAGCACCTTGTAGGACCTGCCGCGGCCGGGCACGTTGCGGCTGGTCAGGGCTCCCGCCGCCTGGACGGCGCGTCCGCCCAGGCCGGCGCCGGTCAGCGCCAGGCTGCCCAGGGCGCCGCGAAGAAGTGCTCTGCGGGAGACGGCCATGTTCCCTCCGGTGCCGGCCCCCGGAACGGTCGGGGGGCCTGTGCGAGTCGTCGTCACCCAGAGGGTAGGCGTCTCCACAGGGGCGGCCAACTCGCATTGGGGAACGGGGCCGGGTGGGCTTCTACGGGCCTCTGAGGGTCAGTCTGGGGCCCGCTGCTCGCACCTGGCTCCGGACGGGTCGGCGTCGGCCAGGCGACCTGAGGCGAGACACTCGTCGACCGGCAGGAGCGCCGATCACCCGCAGGGCCACTCTCCCAGCCAGGCCGAGTTGTCCGTCGCGTCGCACTCTTCGACGTCGGTCGGCAGGGTCAGCTCGGCCCGCAGCTGGTGTTGCCCCCAGCTGGCCTGTTCGACGGAGAACGGACCGGCCCACGTGACCTCGCCCGGGTCCGTGGCGGCCGCCGTGGCCTGGTCCAGCACGCCCCAGTCGTCGTGGAGCGAGACGGTGGTCGAGCCCACGGTGCGCAGGCCGCGGTTCTCCACCGCGACCCAGATCACGGCGGCGCCGGCGTCGCACTCGACCAGACAGCTGTCCAGGTCCCCGACCGCCAGGTTGGCCAGCCAGTGCTCGGGCCCCTCGGGTGTGCCCGCAGCCCGGAAGCTGTTCCACTGGTCCCAGTTGGCGACCTGTTCCTGGGGGATGCTGCCGTCGTCGTTGACGTTGGTGATGTGGTACGCGCCCTGGTTCCACACCGGCCGGGCCGGTGCCCAGGAGTGGTCGGCGTCGCCGATCACTGTGATGCCGTTCCAGCCGGCGATGCCGTAGTCGTTGCTGGCGACCACGATCTCGGTGCTGCCGTCGCCGTCGACGTCGGCGATCAGGGGGTACTCCAGCAGCGTGCCGCTGGCGTGGCCGTCCTGGGCCATCAGCACGGTGCCGGTGCTGCCCTCGAAGATCCACAGGGTGTGCTCGTCGGCGTAGACGACCTCTGCGTCGCCGTCGCCTTCGAAGTCGAAGACACTCGAGCCGGTCACGCTGGAGCTGTAGTCGCTGACCTCGTTGCTCCAGAGCACGCTGCCGTCGGTGTCGTAGACGCTGTAGTAGGCCTGGCCCGCCACCCCGACCTCGGGCTCTCCGTCTCCGTCGAAGTCGGCGATGGTGGGGGGGCCTCCCGAGCCACCACCGGGCACGCTCTGGGACCAGACCCCGGTGCCGTCGTTGGCGGTGAGCGTGACCACGCCGCCGCCGACCTTGATCACGTCGGGGCGGCCGTCGTCGTCGAAGTCCCCGACTGCGGGGATGCCGTCGCTGCCCCCGTCGGACCACACCAGCGTGCCGTCCCGCTCGTAGACCGCGTTGCCGGCCACGACCTCGAGCTGGCCGTCGTCGTCCATGTCGACGGCGAAGCTCATGGACCGCCCGCCAATGCCCGCGGTGCCCAGGCCGACCAGGCTGCCGTCGTGGGCGAAGACCTGGCGGCCGAAGACCACCTCGGCGAGTCCGTCGGCGTCCAGATCGGCCAGGTTCGGGGTGCCGTAGGTGTAGGTCTCGCTGCCGGCGGCCCACTTGAACTCGCCGTTGTGGTGCACGCAGAGTACGGCTTGTTCCACACCCGCCGCGCAGACCTCGGGCAGGCCATCTCCGTCCAGGTCGCCGACAGCGACCCCGCCAGTGCCGTAGGGAGTGACCCCGCCGGCTGACGTGATGGACCACAGGGTCCCGCTGCCGTCGCCGCTGATGGCGACCAGGGCGCCGGGGGATGTGTAGGCGCCGCCCGAGAAGGTCGTGAACACGATGTCCGGCACGTCGTGGTCGTCGATCAGCCCGTCGGCGTTGTCGTCGGTCAGGTTGGCGATGGCCGGCGTGGCCATGATGTCGTCGTAGCCGGGGTGGATCGGGTTCTCCCGCCACTCCCACTCGGTCTCTGGGGTGAACGTGCCGAAGGTCGGCTCGGCCAGGCACGACTCGTCGGGGGTGACGGTGTAGGCGTCGGGGCGGTCCGTGGGACAGGCCACGTCGCCCGGGCCCACGTCGTGGTTGGCGCCGAGCTCATAGTCGACACAAGCGATCAGCATCCAGAGCATGTCTTCCTTGTAGCAAGTTCCGGACCGGAGCCGCCGCCCGTGATCCCGGGATCTTGCGGCGTCGGGGGAACCACTTGTCGCAGACGGGGTGGGGCCCCGGTTCCCCTCGGTCGGAGTAGGGTCGGACCTCTCTGGAGGTCCCATGACCCTGTCCGACCCCGCCGTGTTCAACAAGAAGGGCAAGCTCCGCAGTGCCTACTACGAACAGGAGCTGGCCCGGCTCCAGGATGAGCTGGTGCGCATGCAGTACTGGTTCCGCGACACCGGCCAACGGGCCGTCGTCGTGTTCGAGGGCCGGGACGCGGCGGGCAAGGGCGGCACCATCAAGCGCATCGCCGAGTGCCTGAACCCCCGCTTCGCCCGGGTCGTGGCCCTGGGCACCCCGACCGAGCGCGAGAAGACCCAGTGGTACTTCCAGCGCTACGCCGCCCACCTGCCCGCGGCGGGGGAGATGGTCCTGTTCGACCGGTCCTGGTACAACCGCGCCGGCGTCGAGCACGTGATGGGGTTCTGTACCGATGCCGAGTACGAGGACTTTCTGCGGGCGTGTCCTCAGTTCGAGAACCTGTTGATCCGCTCGGGCATCACCCTGATCAAGTACTGGTTCTCGGTGAGCCCCGAGGAACAGGAGCGGCGGTTCCAGGGCCGCATCCACAACACGGTCAAGCGCTGGAAGATCAGCCCCATGGACCTGGAGTCCCGGGCCCGCTGGGTCGAGTACTCCAAGGCCAAGGACGTGATGATGGACCACACGGACACAAAGCTGGCGCCGTGGCACGTGGTCCCGTCCGACGACAAGAAGCGGGCTCGGCTGAACTGCATCGCCCACCTGCTGTCGTGCTTCGACTACCAGGACATGGTCCCGGGGCCCATCGAGCTGCCTCCGCGGGGCCCGGACACCGGGTATGTGCGGCCGCCGCGGGAGGAGCAGAGCTTCGTGCCCGATCCCTACGGATCCGGGGAATAGTCCCTGGACCTCAGCGGGTCCAGGCCAGCTCGTAGGCGCACGCACCTGCGGTCGGGTAGGCCCGGACGGTGGCGCTCTTCGCAGTGGGTGCGTAGCGGCCGACGCGCTGGCTACCGCCCGCGGGTCTCCCGGTAGTCGCTCCCGCGGATCTCCTGGAGCTCGGCCATCTCCATGAGCCGGGAGAACACCCGCTCCCCGATGCGCTCGGCCAGGGTGTACTGGCTGCCGCTGGCCACCGACAGGTTCGCAGGGCCCATCATGGCCGCGTCGACCGGGCGGCGGCGGGACGGCAGCTTGGGGGGGTAGTTGGTGGTCGCCAGGATGGTGGCCATGGCGTTGTACCGACGGCTGATGAGCTCGTCGACCACCGCCAGCTCCCAGTCCGTGCAGCGCCCCTTGCCCAGCTCGTCGATGGCCAGGACCTCGACGTCGAGCAAGGGATCGAGCAGGGCGGCGGTCGACGTCTTGGTGGCGAAGCCGGCCTTGAGCGCCAGGATCAGGTGGCTGAACTCCACGAAGCGCACGGCGATGCCGTGCTGAAAGACCATGCGGTGGAGCATCGCCACCAACAGGTGCGTCTTGCCCCGGCCCACGCCGCCGTGCAGGACCAGGCCCCGGTTCTCGATGCCCGGGGCATAGGACTGGCACCAGTGGTTCGAGATGCGGTGGGCTTCGGCCGCGCCCGGAGAGCGGGACACGTCGAAGTTGTCCAGGCGGGAGTGGGCGTGGCGGGCGGGCACCCTGGCCTGGTTGAACAGTCCGACACGGCGGTTGAGCTCGCGACAGCCACAGGGGGCCAGGCCCTCGACGCCCTGGAGGATCACCACCGCGCGGCCGGTCCCGCGACAGGCGGGGCAGACCCCCATGCAGTCGCACACCTGGGCGATGGCGTGCTCGCGCTCGCGGCCGATCACGGCACCGGCACCCCGGCACCTGACGCAGCCGGGATCGGGACGGGCAAAGGCGGAGCTCACGAGCTGAGGCTATCCCAGATGGCCGCTGCCGACAGGAGGGGCTGGCGGGCCCGGAGCTTGTCTCGGGCGACCTCTTCCAGGGCCGCGGTCCACTGCTTGTCGTCGAGCTTGTCGCGCAGGTCCTGGAGCTCGGCGTCGGCGAGGGCCAGCAGGCTCTCCCGGTCGGCCAGGTCCCAGGCGTCCTGGTGGTAGCGGCGGACCACGGCCAGCGCCTGGCGGGCCAGCTCGTCGCCGGAGCCGCGCAGACCCGCGAGCTCTTCGGCCGCTCGCTGCACCAGGGGATCGGCCTGGCCCCGCAGGGCGTCGACCAGCGTGCCCAGGGACCCCGGCGTCTGCTCGGGCAGGACCGGCTGGCGCGCCCGGGTCACACGCCTGCGCACCGAGCGCAGGGACAGGGGCGTGCGGACGCGCTTCTCTCGCCGCTTGGCGGCCGCATGCTCCAGAGCCCGAAGGATCGCCGGGACCCCGATGCCCGCCTCGAGCCACTCCAGCAGCAGCCGGCCGTCAAGAGGGGATAAAAACGGGGCGCCGCCGCGCAGCACGACCAGGTGGCTGCGCACCTCCTCGGCGGCCTGTTGGAGCCGATCCAGGCGCTCTGACTCGGTCTCGCTCATGGCCCCTCGTCCGGCGACTCGGCGCTGCCGGGTCCGAGGGATGGTTATCATCCCGCCTTCCCTCGCGAGGACGCCAGGATGCGTGGCCTGCTGATCTTGTCCCTTCTGTTCACCGGCCCGGTCCTGGCCCAGGACGGCGTCGCCCAGGACGAGGAAGAAGACGAGGACGAAGAGGACGACTGGTTCGACGAGGACGAGTTCGAGACCGACTTCGACGACGACGAGCCCATGGACGAGCCCGAAGTCGAGCGGATCGACGAGGCCGACGACACCGAAGAGGACACCTCGGACGAAGATCTGGAGATCGAGTACGAGGACCTCGAGGAAGACGAAGAGGACCTGTTCGAGGACGACGACGAGGGCGACATCGCCGAGGACGCCATCGGCGGTCCGGGGGTGGACACCGCGACGATCTACCGGCGCTACGCCGAAGAGGTGAAGGAGTTCCCGCCAGAGGAAGAGCTCATCGCCTGGGAGAAGTACCTCGACGAGTACGACAACACCCTGTTCCGGCCGCGCATCGACGAGCGCATCGAGCTGCTGACCGGGATGATCTACGGCGAGCGGATCAAGGACGACACGACCACCTTCGTCGACGCCCAGGACCGCGAGATCGACATCTCCCAGCCCATCACCCTGGACTCGCTGGATCCGCGGACCCGCCTGCGGGCTGGTCTGGAGTATGGCTTTCCCGGCTACTTCAGCCTGATGCTCGACGCCGAGGGCCAGATCACCCGGGAGTTCTCGGCCCACGTGGGGCTGCGCGGGCGCTACACCGGGTTCCGGGTCGAGCTCGGGGCCAAGTACGCCCTGCTCAAGTCCGCCCGCAAGGACGCTCTGGTCACCGTGGGGCTGGACCTGCACCTGAACACCGTGCCCAAGGCCTACCCCGTGGTCCGCCCCTACGTCGGCGGCGCCAAGCGCTTCGACATCGGCGGCGGGCTGGAGCTCCTGGCGGTGGTCGGGACCGAGTGGGAGGTCGGCCGCCGGGCCATCGTGGTCGGGGGTGCCCACGCCTTCTACCGGGCGTCCGACACCGTCGGGATCTTCCTGGAGACGTCGGTCTACATGCAGCCCGGTGTGGGCAAGGGGCCCTACAGCTTCAACCTGACCACGCTCGGCATGCGCTTCGCCCCCCGCAACCTGCCGCTTCGGGCGAACCTGGTGGCCAACGTGCCTTACCTCCAGAACTACTGGGGCTACCACTTCGGTGCGATCGCGCTCGAGGGGAGCTACTACCCCGATCTGGAGCAGTTCCCGCTCCTCGAATAGGCTGGCGTCCGGTGCGTGGCCTAGGGAGCCGGCTTGCCTCGCGAGAAGAGACGCTCACTGCTCGGCCTCGCGGCTCGCTTCTCCGAGGCGGCCGTCGATCTTCCAGCCTTGCTCCAGGACGTGGCCACCGAGATCTCGGAGCTCCACGGTGGCGCGGGCGCCATCGTCTTCCTGATCGCCGAAGGCACCGACGTGCTGGCCTTCGAGTCTGGCCATCACCCAGACCCCGAGTCCTTGCGGGTGGTTCGCGGCATCCTGATGAGGCGACCTCTGCGCGTCGGCGACGGCATCACGGGCAAGGTGGTCGAGAGCGGTGAGCCTCTCCTGCTCGCTCGGGTGGCGCCAGAACAGATCGCTGCCCAGACCACCGACGAGCTGCGCTCGGCCGCCCTACTCTATGCGCCGCACTCGGTGATGATCGCCCCCCTGGTCGGCCGCACGGGCCCCGTTGGCGCCGTCGCGACCTGGCTCAGCCAGGGCCAGGGCCACTTCGACGAGGACGACGTGGCGGACCTGAACATGCTCTGTCGCTGTGCCGCCCTGACCATCGACAACGCCCGCGTGGTGGCCAACCTGGCCCAGGCTCTGGCGGATCGGGACCGGATCGAAGCCGAGCGGCTCGAGCTGGAAGCCCGGGTCCAGCACGCCCAGAAGCTCGAGAGCCTGGGGGTCCTGGCCGGGGGCATCGCCCACGACTTCAACAACCTGCTGGTGGGCATCCTGGGCAACGTGAGCCTGGCCCAGATGCAGCTGCCGCCGGGCAGTGCGGCCCTGGAGTCCCTGGGTCGCGTCGAGCTGGCCGCTACCCGGGCCTCGGAGCTCACCAACCAGATGCTGGCCTACTCGGGCAAGGGCCGCTTCGTGGTCGTGCCGTTGGACCTCTCGGAAGTGGTCCAGGAGATGGCCCACTTGCTCGAGGTCTCGATCTCCAAGCGTGCGGTGCTGCGCTACGACTTCGCGCCGAGCCTGCCGTGCGTCGAGGCCGATGCATCCCAGCTTCGCCAGGTGGTGATGAACCTGATCACCAATGCGTCGGACGCGGTCGGTGACAGGAGCGGCGTGATCACCGTCTCCACCGGCCTGACCGAGGTGACCCCGGAGTACCTGAAGACCGCCCTCTACCTGGGCATCGTGTCCGTTGGGACCTACGTGCACGTCGAGGTCTCCGACACCGGGGGCGGCATCATCGACGACGACGTGCGGGTCATCTTCGAGCCCTTCCATTCGTCCAAGGGCGCCGGTCGTGGGCTGGGGTTGGCCGCTGTGCTGGGCATCGTCAAGGGCCACCAGGGCGTGATCCGCGTCTACACAGAGGAGGGCAAGGGCACGTCGATCAAGGTGCTCTTCCCAGCCAGCGACGAACAAGTCGCCCGCGCCGTCGGCCACGTGCCGTCGGAGCCCCAGACCACCCCGGGGCGGGGGCGCAAGGTGCTGATCGCCGACGACGAGGACATGGTCCGTCTGGTCGCGTCCCGGATCCTGGAGCTCGAAGGCTACGAGGTCGTGACCGCAGCCGACGGCCGGGAGGCGGTGGAGCGGTTCGAGGCGCACGCCGACGAGCTGGCTCTGGTGCTCCTGGACATGACCATGCCGCGCATGAGCGGCAGCGAGGCCTACCAGCGCATGCGTGCGATCCGCGACGTGCCCACGATCCTGACCAGCGGCTACAACGAACAGGACGCCACCAGCCGCTTCGCAGGCAAGGGGCTGGCGGGGTTCCTGCAGAAGCCCTGGACGGCAACCGGCTTGCTCGACGCCCTCCGCGCAGCCATCGACAACGAGGGTTAGGAGGCCACCCCCCGCCAGAGGTGCCCATGTCCATTCCGGACGTCGTGATCGTCGATGCCGTTCGCACGCCCATCGGGCGCTTCCTGGGCGGTCTGTCCGCGGTGCGCCCCGACGACCTGCTGGCCCTGACCATCCGGGCGCTCCTGGATCGGACGGGGCTGGACCCAGCGCTCGTGGACGACGTCTACATGGGCTGCGCGAACCAGGCGGGCGAGGACAACCGCAACGTGGCCCGCATGAGCCTGCTGCTGGCCGGGATGCCCCAGTCGGTGCCCGGGGTGACCCTGAACCGCCTGTGCGCGTCGGGGCTCGAGGCGGTGAACCAGGCCAGTCGTGCGGCGATGGTCGGCGACGGCTCGGTGTTCATCGCCGGCGGTGTCGAGTCCATGTCCCGGGCGCCCTACAGCGTGCCCCGGGGCCCCAACATGCCCAAGGCCGGCAACCTGACGGTCTGGGACACCTGCCTGGGGTGGCGCTACCCGAACCCCAAGCTGGCCGCCCAATTCCCGCTCGAGGCCATGGGCTGCACGGCCGAGAACCTGGTCGACAAGCACGGCCTGTCCCGCCAAGACCAGGACGCCTTTGCCCTGCGCTCCCACCAGAAGGCGGTCGCCGCCCAGGACAACGGCTGGCTCGACGCCGAGCTGGTCCCGGTGAGCATCCCCCGCCGCAAGCAGGACCCGCTGGTCATCGACGCCGACCAGGGCCCCCGCCGCGACACCACGCTGGCCCGCCTGGCCAAGCTGCGGGCCGCGTTCCGGGACGGCGGCAGCGTGACGGCGGGCAACAGCTCGACCCTGAACGACGGGGCCTGCGCGGTGCTCGTCACCACCGCCGAGCGGGCCGCCGAGCTGGGCCTGAAGCCCCGGGCTCGCATCCTGGCCCGGGCCAGCGCTGGCGTGGACCCGGAGATCATGGGCATCGGCCCGGTGCCAGCGACCCGCCAGGCCCTGGCCCGGGCCGGCCTGTCCCTGGCCGACCTGGACGCCGTCGAGCTGAACGAGGCCTTCGCGGCCCAGTCCCTGGCGGTGCTCCGCGAGCTGGAGCTGGGCGAGGACAGGGTCAACCTGCACGGGGGCGCCATCGCCCTGGGACATCCGCTGGGCTGTTCCGGCGCCCGCATCCTCACCACCCTGATGGGCGTGCTCGATCGAACCGGCGGCCGCTACGGCCTGGCCACCCTGTGTGTGGGCGTGGGCCAAGGCGTCGCGACCGTCATCGAGCGCCTGGAGAGCTGAACATGGACATTGCAAAGGTGGGCGTCATCGGCGCCGGAACGATGGGACACGGCATCGCCCAGGTGTCGGCCATGGCCGGCTGCGACGTGGTGCTCCAGGACCTCCAGGACGACGTCGTGCAGCGAGGGCTGGACCACATCCGGGCCAACCTCGACAAGGGCGTGGCCCGGGGCAAGGTCGACGCCGCCGCCGCCGAGGCAGCGCTGGCGCGCATCTCGGGCACCACCGAGCTCGGCCTGGTGGCAGATGACGCGGATCTGTTGGTCGAGGCCATCCCCGAGAAGCTCGCCCTGAAGCAGCAGCTCTTCGCCCAGCTCCAGGACCTGGCGCCGGCCCACGCCATCTTCGGCACCAACACGTCGAGCCTGTCCATCGCGGGCATCGCCGGGGTGCTACGAGACCCGGGCCGGGTCATCGGGATGCACTTCTTCAACCCGGTGCACATCATGAAGCTCCTGGAGCTCATCGTGCACGACGGCACCCGGGACGCGGTGCTGGCGGCGGCCACGGCCTACGGCGACGCCATCGGCAAGACCTGCATCACCGTGCGGGACTTTCCGGGCTTCGCTACCAGCCGGCTGGGGGTCTGCCTGGGCATGGAGGCCATCCGCATGGTCGCCCAGGGCGTGGCCAGCCCCCAGGACATCGACACGGCGATGGTGCTCGGCTACCGCCACCCCATCGGTCCGCTCAAGCTCACGGATCTGGTCGGGCTCGACGTGCGCATGCACATCGGCGAGTACCTGGCCCGAGAGCTGGACAACCCGGCCTTCGAGCCCCCCGCCCTCATGCGCGAGATGGTCGCCGAGGGGCGGCTGGGCAAGAAGACGGGGCGCGGGTTCTACGACTGGTAGATCATCGGTGATCCGGCCGATCAGCCCCCCGACCCTCGAAACTTGTCGCCCTCGTCCCGGAACAGGAAGTTGAACGTGGTCAGGGAGCCGTAGCACCGGGTCAGGTAGACCTGAAGCTCGGCCCGCTCCTGATCGTCCAGGCTCTTGTGGTTGTTCAGCTTCTGCTCGAGCACCCGGAGCTTCTCCCGGACCGACGTGACCTTGCGGAACAGGTTCGACGCCGGCACGGTCTTGATCCGGCGGCCCTGGTCGTCCATGAAGATCACGTCGCCGCTCACCAGCCGGGCCGAGAGCCGGGGCTCGCCGCCGCCGGCCTCTTCCCGAAGAGCCTGGTGCACGGCGTCGACCACCAGCTCGTAGAGGTCCTGGGTGTTGTCCTGCATCCCTGCGCTCCTATCCATCGTCGGTGGGCTTCTGGCGGCCCTTCTTTACCTCGCCGCGGCGCTTCTTGGCGTCCATGCGTCGACGCCGGGCCCCCTTCGAGGGGCGGGTGGCCTTGCGGGGGCGGGGCACGTGGTTCCGTCGCCGCAGCTCGGCCGCCAGGCGCTGAAAGGCCTCCTCGCGGTTCATGGACTGGCTGCGGTGGGTGTTGACCACCAGGGTCACGCCGCTGGGCGGGTGGTGCAGCCGCACGGCGGTCTCGGCCTTGTTCTGGTGCTGCCCGCCGGGCCCACCTCGGCGCAGGAAGGAGAGCTCGGACTCTCGCTCCAGGGTGTCGCGGTCGGTGGAAAACGGTGGCATCGGCTACGGTGTAGTCCCGATCATGGTCACCGTCCTGTCGATCCTGGCCCTGGGCGCCTGCGATGAGCCCACGAGGACTGCCGACAGTGGGGTGTCCCTGCTCGGCCTCGACGTCCAGGCCGCGGGCTTCGTCGCCAGCACGTGGGGGGACGGCCTGGCGGGCGGGGCCGACCTGGTCCTCACCAGCACGCCCCTGAGCTGTGCCGACCTCTCGACCGCAGCCTGGGGCACGACCTACTACAGCGACCTGCAGGCCGGGGCCGGCGTGGTGCTGCGGCTGGCCTTTGCGGGGTCCGAAGGGGGCCTGGACCCCTGGGCCGGGACCTATGCACACTCGGCGCTCGTGCCCCAGGGCGACACCGGCCAGCCGGAGCGGCTGGGCGCCGGACGGACCGCCCGGGCCCTGTGGTTCGACCCCGGGGCCTGGATCGAGGAGAGCGGTGGCCTGGTGGTCGAAGTCTCGTCGGCGGGGCCGGCGGGCGTCGGGTTCACCTGGCACCACCCCTGGGGCGAAGGCGAGCTCGTGGCCGGCAATTGCGGTGCTCTGCCCTATTGGCTGGCCGACGTGAGCGGCCCCGGGGCGTGCGAGGCCTACGTGGTGTCCTACAACGCCTGTGCGACCACCTATGGCATCGGCTCCAGCCGCACGCCGGAGTCCTTGGCCTGCGATCGGGTGAGCGACCCGCTGGCGACGACCTATCTGTGCCGTGCCGAGGCCCACGAGACCGCCGACTGCACGACCCAGGAGGGCTGGGAGGCGGCGCTGGTGGCTGCGGGGGCCTGCGGGGGGTAGCGAGGTGCGCCAGAACCAGGCCTCGTTGTCGCGCGCACCCAGGTGGGCCAGCACGGTCCGGAGCGCAAAGCTCTCGAACGATGCCCCGCACTTACCCCGTAAATCGAAACCATAGAGTTCGAATAACGGTATTCGTGGTCCCGCCGGATGCCGCCGGCGCTCACTCGACCTCGAAGACGCTCCCCAGCACCAGGTTCACCAGGGCCGCGTCGGCCACCTCGCCGCCGGTCCCTGCGGCGAAGTCGATGCCTTCGAACAGGCCTGCCGGGTCCCGCACCACGTGCAGGTCCAGGTCCTGGTCCCCCACGGGCTCCTCCAGGGCCAGCTCGTTGCCGCCCTCCGCCGCCGAGCCGCCTTCGAATTCCAGCGCGGCGTGGTCCGGGTGCTCCGCGACGCCCCGCAGGTAGAGGGACAGCCCCAGACCGACCAGGTCCACCCCCGTCGGCAGATCGGCCACGTCGTCGGCCGCGGTCGGTCGGCCCACGTGCCACAGGGCTGTGCACAGCGCCGTCCCGTCCATGACCAGGGTGCCCATGACCTGGTCGACCGGGTCGTGCAGGGCCTCGACGTGAGGGCTGTGGAGGTGCGCGGCCACAGCGTTCCCGTGGGCCTTGTCCAGCGCGTCGGTGGTGCAGGCGAGCAGCTCGGCGCCCAGGCTCACCAGCCAGCCCTGGTCCAGGGTCACCGTCCAGCCGAGCGCTGTGGTCCAGGTGCCCGGGTGGTCCACCCAGTCCAGGTGCACGGTGGCCCGGGGCGGTGCGGGCCCCGTGTCCTGAGGGTCACCGGCACAGGCGAGCAGCAGCCACAGGCTCACTGGAGCAGCACCGCTTCGTCCCCCACGATCTCCAGCGCGGCTGCCGTGCCGCCGTAGTGCTCGGCCATGCCCACGTCCAGGCGCCAGACCTGGCCGTCACAGGCGGGGTTCGCTTCGTCCTGGACCGTGTGGCCGACCACCATGCGGGAGGCACCGAGCACGCCCAGGGCCTCGGTCAGCACGTGGCACGGCGGGTCGTCGGAGTCCGAGTAGAGCCGGGTCCACACCGGCGCTTCGCCGCTGATCCAGTCTTCGGGGGCCTCGGTGTCTCCGCGCATCCAGGCCTGGACCTCCTGGTTGATGGTCTCCAGGCCCGCCCGGGCGTGGTCTGGCAGCACGCCGCCGTGCACGAAGACCGTTTCTCCGACCTGCATCACCAGGTTGTGGTTGGCCAGGACCAGGGCATAGGGCCCGCCGGGCATGAAGGCGGCCGCGCGGCCGCGCTGCTCGGGCTCGAAGTCGGCCAGAGCCGGGTCGTCGGGGTCGTGCTCGGTGTCGGCAAAGTCGACCCACCCGTCGTCGGTGACGTAGCGGAAGTCCCACTCCACGTTCATGGTCTCGTGGTTGCCCAGCAGGGGGTAGAAGCCGCCGCCGGCCGCGTCGGCCTGGTGGCGTAGCTGCTCGAAGAGGTCGAGGATGGCCTGTTCGTCGTCGCCCCGGTCCAGCTGGTCGCCGGTCTGGACCGCCACCGTGGTGCCCCCGATCCAGGTGCCCTGCTCGTCGGTCAGGCCGGCGAGCTGGAGCACGGACAGGGTGGCGGCCAGGTCCCCGTGCACGTCGGCGAAGCCCACCAGCCGCTCTGGCGCGTCGATGACCGACGGCGGCGCTGGCATCAGCCCAGGGTCGGAGTCCTGGCTCCGCTGGGAGGTGTCCTGGGTCGCGTCACCGGTACAGGCGATGAGGAGCCAGATGAGCATGGGGGTGTGGTCCGGGGGCAGGCGGTGTGCACTCTAAGCCCGTTGCGACGCCGGTGGCTGTCCGGATAGTCAGTGGGGCATGACGCACACGACCCTCCCCGAGGACGGGGACCTGACCGGTGACACGCTCCCGCTGCCCGACAGGGTTCGTCACCGTCTGGCGGTCGCGCCCGGGACCCTGGCCGTGTACCTGGGGCTGTATCTGCCCATCGGCTTCGTCATGAATGCCTTTGGCAAGTGGGCGGGCATCGCCGAGTTCAGCCACGACTGGCAGGTGCTCACCTGCTACGGGCTGTACCTGGTCCCCGCGAGCCTGTGGGTTCGGCACAAGGCCTGGTTCGATCAGTACCTGCACGGTCTGCTCTTCCTGGGGCTGCTCGAGCTCGCCGGGTACACCCTGGGCACGTCGATCGCCCATGAGGGCAACCTGTTGGACGCCATCTTCACGCCGCGCAACTTCACCTTGGCGATGGTCCTGTGGTTCGCGGTCTACCTGCCGGCCGGCAACTACGCCGTCGCCCGGGTGGAGCGGCTGCTGGGCCGCTGAGGGTGGGCCGGGCCCGCAACGACCTGGCCATCTATGGGCGCACGGCGTCCTGGTGGTCCGACGACGATCCGCTGTTCCGGCAGCTCGCCGCCCTGGCGCCGGCCCGGCTAGCCTACCTGGGCGAGCTGGGCCTGGGCCTGGAGGGTCTCGACGTGGTCGATCTGGGGTGTGGCGGCGGCCTGGTGGCGGTGCCCCTGGCCCGCTCGGGCGCCCGGGTCACAGGGGTCGACGCGTCCCCGGGGGCGCTGGCGGCGGCCCGGGCCCAGGCCTCGGCCACCGGGGTGTCCCTGAGCCTGCTCGAGGCGTCAGCGGACGCCGTGCCCCTGCCCGATGCGTGCGCGGACCTGGTCCTGTGCACCGACGTGTTGGTGCACGTGGACCACCCCGAGCGGGTCGTCGCCGAAGCCGGGCGGCTGCTGCGACCTGGGGGGACGCTGTTCTGGTCCACGCTGCAGCGGGGTTGGCTCGCCGCCTTCGTGGCCGTGACCCTGGGCGAGGACCTGCTGGGGCTGGTCCACAAGGGCACCCACGATCCGGCGCGGTTCGTCTCCCTGGACGCGCTCTCGATGTGGGTGCAGGCCGCAGGGCTCAGCCCCCGTGCCTCGATGGGCCTGGGGCCCGTCGGCTGGCGTCGGGGTGCGCTGCGCTTCGGCCGCTGGCCCCTGGCGGGCGTGATGGCCCAGGGCCACGCTGTCCGGCCTCAGGTCGCCCGGGTCACGAAGTAGCGGCGGAAGCGCAGGGCCCGGCGGCTCTTGCGCCCGATCTTTCCGATGGGCGCCTGGGCGGGACCCACGGGCTCGACGCCGACCCAGCGCTCCCCGTCGACCTTGACCTTGGTGTCTCCGCTCTCGGCCTCGAAGGCGATCGCCGCAAAGGCATGCTTGCGGATCACCACCACGCCGAGCCCCAGCTCGGGGTAGGCCTGGTGCAGCAGGGCCAGGTACAGCACCGTCTTGGAGTCGCAGTCGCCCTTGTTCCGGCCCAGCAGCGAGAGCGGCCGCCGAAACAGGTCGGGCTTCTTGCCGCGCTTCTCGTACGGGATGCTCTGGACGAAGCTCAGGGCCTTGGCGGCGAAGTCCCGCGGGTCCGGCGTCGCGCCGCCGAGCCCGGCCACCACCGGCGCCAGGTCGTCGGCGTAGTCCACCACGTGCTGGGCCCAGTCCACGCCGATGGAGCCGTCTTGGTGCTTCTTCATGCCGTGGTTCTTGAGCCACTTGGCCTCGCGCTCTTCGAGCAGGCGGCGCGTGGTGGCCATCGCGGCCTCGCGCTTCTCCTCGGTCTTGCCCCGGCAGGAGTAGGAGAGCTGGCCCCCCTCGACCTGGGCCTTGCAGCTGGCGCCCTTGCCGTAGTCGTGGGTGTTGATGTCCTTGGCCTTGACCTTGGCGAGCTTCTGGAACGCCCAGAACAGGGGCTCTTGGAGATCCTCCTTGATCGGCCCGGCCGGCAGCGTGAACCTGGCCTTGTGCCGGGTGCCTTCACCGTCCTTCCAGACCGCGGTGAACTTCCACTGACCACCGCCCTTGGCGATGTCGTATTTGAGCTGCTGGGCGCTGGCGGGGCTCGCGACCAGCAGCGCCAGGATCAGACCGAGCCAACGCATGGGTGCCATGTTCCTGCTCCTTGGGTCCTCATCGGTCGAAGAGGCTGCCAGATTCACCCATTGTGAGCTCAGCGCATGGCGAGGGTGCGGGTCTCGTCGAAGTCCCAGGGCACGGTGCCAAAGGGCGTGCGCACCTGGGCCGAGACGATCAGCCCGACGCTCACCCCGGCCTCCTGGTCCACCACCGCTTCCACGACCGCCGCCGCACTCTCCAGCAGGTCGATGCCGACGGGCAGGCTGACCTGGCGCGCCTCGGTGCCGTCGAGCCCGCTGACGGACCCCAGCCAGCCGCTGGCGACCTCGTGGCCCTCGACCGAGATGGCGTAGAAGAACTCGTCCAGGCCGATGGGGCCGCCTGGGTTGTCCAGCTGAACGTCCACGGCCAGGTCGGCCTCCTGCCCCCACCAGTCCACGGACTCCAGGCGCAGGGCGTCCACTCTGGCCTGGGGTCGGCGCAGCGCTGGGAAGTCGCCACCGTGCTCGAACGGCACGCGGACCTCGTCGAAGACCCCTTCGAAGCCAAACGCGCCGTGCAGGGTCCAGGGCACGCTGTCCACGCCCTGGGCCACGCCGACCAGGTCGATCAGCTCGGCGAAGTCCACGCTCACCGGGACCACCACCGACGTGGTGCCCCAGGGCTCGATGGTCAGGCCGTCGGTGTCTACGCCGTCCAGGAACGGTCGGTCGTCGAAGTCCAAGGCCCACTCGAAGGAGCTCAGGTTCAGCCCCACGCCGTTGGGGTTGTCCAAGCGAAAGGTGAACTCGCCGTCGGCCCCGTCGAAGTCCAGGCCGGTCAGGCTCAAGTCCTGAAAGCTGACCTCGGGACTGATCTCCTCGACCAGCTCCAGCAGGTCCTCTGCGGGGATGCAGCCCGTGGTCAGCAGGACGGCGGCGGCGGGGATCAGGGCGGAACGGGACATCGGGGCCTCCAGTCGTGTGCTTGGAGGGCTCCAAGAGGCGGATCATTCACGCCGGGATGTCACAGGGTGTCTGGAACCGCTGCCCGGCAGATGGCGTCCGCCGGCCCGCCGATCCCCGCGGTATCGTCGCCCTTCGGTACAGCGAGCGCCCCATGACCCGACTCCTCCTCCCCCTGGTCGGCGGCCTGCCATTGCTCCACGCTTGCGTGGACACGGGCGTCACCAGCTTCAACGCCAGCCCCGTGATCGTGATCCTGTCCCACCTGGACGGGGACCAGGTCCGGGCCAACGAGCTCCTGACCCTGCGGGCCGGCGCCAGTGACCCGGACAACAGCCCGGAGACCCTGGAGATCACCTGGTTCGTCAACGAGGAGGAGGCCTGCCCGACGGCCCTTGCCGACACCGACGGGGTCTCGATCTGTGAGATCGCGCTCAGCGAGGATGAGACGGACATCCGGGTCGAGGTGCGCGACCCCAACAACGCAGCGTCGTCGGTGCGGGTGACCCTGGACGTGCTGCCGACCCAAGCGCCCCAGGCCTACATCGTGAGCCCCGAGCTGGGAGTCGCCTACTACAGCGACCAGCTCATCGCCTTCCAGGGCCTGGTGCTCGACTGGGAGGACCTGCCCGCCGAGCTGACGGCGTGGTGGGAGCTGGACGGGGTGGGGGATCTGGGCCTGGACGCCACGCCCGACGACCAAGGCGGCACCATCGACTTCGGCACCCTGGACGAGGGCGAGCACGCCATCCTGCTGCACGTCACCGACAGCGAGGGACGCACGGCCTTCGACTCGGTGATCATCGAGGTGGGGGCACCCAACTCGCCCCCGGACTGCCAGATCACCTCTCCCGGCGACGGCAGCAGCGGCGAGCTGGGGGTCGAGCTGGTCCTGGAGGGCCTGGCCTCGGACCCCGACGTGGCGCCGGACCGCCTCACCGCCAGCTGGACCAGTGACCAGGACGGCTACCTGGGCCAGTCCGTGCCGGACTCCACCGGGGCGCTGAGCCTGTCGACGGCCACGCTCTCCGCCGGCACCCACGCCATCACCCTGGCCGTGACCGACGACGTGGGCGCCACCTGCGGCGATGTGGTGCTGTTCAGTGTCGGCGGGCCGCCGTCCGTGAGCCTGGACAACCCGGTGCTGGGTTCGCTCTTCAGCGACGCCGAGTCCGTGCTGTTCTCGGCCACGGTCAGCGACGTCGAGGATCGCGCCCAGGATCTGGGCCTGTCCTGGGTCTCGAGCCTGCAGGGCGAGTTCAACACCGACAGCGCCGCCAGCGACGGGCAGGCGGCCTTTGTGGTCTCGGACCTGAGCGTCGGCACCCACGACGTGACCCTGACCGTGACCGACAGCGACGGGCTCTACACCCGGGCCCTGACGACCCTGACCATCGACGGCCTGCCCAGCCAGCCGGCTGTCGCGCTGGCCCCGGACCCGGCGACCACCAGCGACGACCTGGTGGCGTCGATCACGGCCGACAGCGTGGATCCCGAGGGCGGGGCCATCAGCTACAGCTGGGCGTGGACCGTGGACGGCGTCGCGTCGACCGCCTCGACCACCGAGACGCTGTCCACGGCCGACACTGCGCGGGGCGAGACCTGGAAGGTTTTCGCCACCCCCAGCGACGGCGTGCTGGACGGACCGGCCGGCGAGGCGGAGCTGGTGATCGACAACACCGCGCCGTCCGTCGCCAGCGCGGTCCTGACCCCGGACCCCGCAGCCGAAGGCGACACGCTGACCTGTACCCCCGGGGCCACGAGCGACGCCGACGGTGACGCGGTGGCGACCACCGTGAGCTGGTCCGTCGAGGGGGTCAGCCTGACCGGGCTGGGCAGCACCCTGGACGGGTCGTACTTCGACCGGGGTGAGTCCGTGTTCTGCAGCGTCACCCCCGACGACGGCACGGACAGCGGGGGCGCGGTGGACTCGAACACCGTGGTCATCGGGAATTCGGCGCCGAGCGTGACGAGTGTGGCGATCAGCCCCGATCCACCAGTGGCCGGCGACGTCTTGACCTGCACGGCGAGCGGGTTCTCGGATCCGGATGGCGACGCGGACGCGACCGCGTTCTCGTGGCTGCTGAACGGCACCGCCGACGGCACCGGGGCGACCTATGCCGGGGCCTTCGTGCGCGGAGACGTGGTCACCTGTGACGCGACCCCGTCCGATGGCACCGACACGGGCACGGTGGTCAGCGCCAGCGTGACGGTGGACAACACGGCACCGACCCTGGCAGGTGCGTCCATCTCGCCGGACCCCGCGTCGCCCACCGACACCTTGACCTGCAGCTGGAGCGGCTTCAGCGACGCAGACGGCGACAGCGACCTGTCGACGGTCGACTGGTCCGTGGCGGGCACCACGGTCGGCACGGCCACCACCCTGTCCGGAGTGTTCGTCAAGGGCGACGCGGTGACCTGCACGGTGACGCCGTCCGACGGCCTGGACGTGGGCCCGCCGGTGACCGCGGTGGTCACCGTCGGCAACACGGCCCCGGTGGTCACCGGGGTGTCCATCTCGCCGGCGTCGCCCCAGACCGACGACCTGCTCACGGCCTCCGCGTCTGCGACCGACGCGGATGGCGACGCGGTGGCCTTGGCCTACGACTGGACCGTCGACGGCGTCTACGCTGGCTCCGGCAGCACCCTGGATGGTGCGGTCGCGTTCGATCGGGACCAGAGCGTCCAGGTCGAGGTGACCCCCAACGACGGCTCTGAAGACGGCACGACCACGGCATCGAGCGCCGTCACCGTGCTCAACACGGCGCCTTCGGTCGCCGCGGTGTCGCTGTCGCCGAGCGCCCCCCAGGCCGGCGACAGCCTGAGCTGCAGCTACAGCGGCTACGCCGACGCCGACGGCGACACGGACAGCTCGACCATGACCTGGAGCCTGGCCGGCACGACGGTCGGGACTGGCGCCGCCTACCCGGGCACTCCGGCGTCGGGCGATGTGATCACCTGTGCGGTGACCCCCCACGACGGCACCGACGTGGGCACCGACGTCACGGCGACCGTCACCGTGGACAACACCGCCCCGGGCATCACCTCGGTCACCATCTCGCCGGACCCGGCGACAGCGTCGGACGCGCTCAGCTGCACCTATGCGGGCTTCTCCGACCCCGATGGCGACCCCGACGCGTCGACCCTGGCCTGGACGGTGGGTGGGACCACGGTCGGCACTGGCAGCACGCTGTCCACCGGCTATGCCCGGGGCGATCTGGTCACCTGCACCGTCACCCCCTCGGACGGGAGCGACACCGGCACGGCGCTGAGCGACAGCCTGACCATCGCCAACACGGCGCCGGTCCTGTCCGCGGTCTCGCTGAGCCCCGCGAGCCCTGGCACGGACGACACCCTTGTGGTGAGCACCAGCACCTCCGACGCCGACGGCGACACGGTGTCCGTGTCGGTGGACTGGTACGTGGACGGGGTCTATGCGACCTCGGGCAGCAGCAGCCTGGCGGGGGGCACCTGGTTCGACAAGGGCCAGGACGTGCACGTCGAGGTGACCCCGAGCGACGGCACCGACGCCGGGTCGTCGCTGACCTCGAGCGCCGTGACCGTGGTGAACACCGCGCCGTCGGTGAGCGCGGTGAGCGTGAGCCCGGACCCGCCGTCGCCCAGCGACACCCTGGTCTGCAGCTACACCGGGTACACCGACGCGGACGGCGACGCCGATGCGTCGACCTTTGCCTGGGACGTGTCCGGGGTGAGCGCAGGCAGCGGCGCTTCCTTGAGCGGGGGCTTCGCCGACGGCGATTGGGTCACCTGCACCGTCACGCCCGATGACGGGAGCGACACCGGCACGGCGGTGACGGCGTCGGTCCTGGTCGGCAACTCGGCGCCCAGCATCGGGAGCGTCGCAATCACCCCAGACCCGGCGGTGGCCGGCGACACCTTGACCTGTGCCTACAGTGGGTACTCGGATCCGGAAGGGGACGCGGACGCGTCGACCATCGCCTGGGACGTCGGGGGCACGGCGGTCGGCAGCGGGAGCACACTGTCCACAGGATTCGGGCGGGACGACCTGGTCACCTGTACCGTGACGCCGTCGGACGGCACTGACACCGGGACCGCAGTGACCGACAGCGTGGTCATCGACAACACCGCGCCGGGGGTGAGCGCGGTGGGCATCTCGCCGAGCTCGGCGTTCACCGACGACACGCTCACTGCGAGCGCCAGCACCAGCGATGCCGACGGGGACAGTGTCAGCCTGAGCTACGACTGGACGGTCGACGGCACCTATGTCTCCACCGGTGCGACGCTGGCGGGCGCCACCCACTTCGACAAGGACCAGGTCATCGAGGTCACGGCGACCCCGACCGATGGGACCGACGCCGGGACCAGCTTGACCAGTGGCAGCCTGACCATCCTGAACTCCGCCCCGAGCATCACCAGCGCCACCATCCTGCCGACCGCGCCAGCGCCGGGCGACACGCTGACCTGTGGCGCCAATGGCTACAGCGACGCCGACGGAGACCCCAGCGCGTCGACGATCAGCTGGGACATCGGTGGCACCACGGTGGGCACGGGTTCCAGCTACGCCGGCACCCTGGCCGACGGCGACGTGGTCACCTGCACCATCACGCCTTCCGACGGCACCGACACAGGCACGGCCGTCACCGACACCGTGACCGTGTCCAGCACCAACACGGCCCCCACGGTGAGCGCGGTCTCGATCACGCCGAGCAGCCCCCAGACGAACGACGTGCTCACCGCCAGCGCGTCGACTTCGGACCCCGATGGAGACACGGTCACGGTCACCTATGACTGGTCCGTGGACGGGGTCTATGCAAGCACTGGGGCCACCCTGGACGGGGCCACCGCCTTCGACCGGGGACAGGTGGTCGATGTGACAGCCACGCCGTCGGACGGCACCGACGTGGGCGCCGCGGTCTCGGCCGGCGGAGTGACCGTGATCAACACGGCGCCGACCGTGGCTTCGGCTAGCATCTCACCGGCGACCGCCACCGACTCGGACACCTTGACCTGTAGCGGAAATGGCTTCAGCGACGCCGATGGCGACAGCGACGTGAGCACATTCGCCTGGGACGTGGGCGGCACCTCTGTGGGCACCGGCGCGACCCTGGCGGGCGCTTTTGTCGACGGCGACACGGTGACCTGCACGCTGACGCCCGATGACGGCACCGACACCGGCACGGCCGTGAGCGCGAGCGTCACCATCGGGAGTAGCAACACGCCACCGGTGGTCACCGCCCTGGCGATCAGCCCTTCGAGCGCCACCACCGGCGACACCCTGACAGCGAGCGCCAGCACCAGCGACGCCGACGGCGACACGGTCACCGTGACCTATGACTGGAGCGTGGACGGCAGCTACGTCTGGACCGGAGGCACCCTGGACGGCGCCACCTTCTTCGATCGAGACCAGGACGTCACGGTCGTGGCCACACCCCACGACGGCACCGAGGTCGGGTCCTCGGTCACGTCTGCTGCGCTGACCATCGACAATACGGCGCCGAGCCTGTCTTCGGCCAGCGTCTCACCGGCCACGGCGACCACGGCCGACACGCTGACCTGTAGCGGAAATGGCTTCAGCGACGCCGACGGAGACAGCGACGTGAGCACGTTCGCCTGGGACATCGGGGGGACGACGGTCGGTATGGGCACCACCCTCGCCGGTGCCTTCTCCGACGGCGACACCGTCACCTGCACCATCACCCCTCACGACGGCACCGACGCCGGCACCACGGTGAGCGCAGGCGTGACCATCGGCAGCAGCAACACCCAGCCCTCGATCACCACGATCAGCGTGACCCCCTCGAACCCGCTCACCGACGATGTCCTGACCGTGTCGTCGAGCACCTTTGACGCCGATGGCGACACGGTGACCGTGTCCTATGACTGGCTGGTGGATGGCACGAGCGTGGCGACGGGGACCACCCTGGACGGCGCGACCTGGTTCGACAAGGGCCAGACCGTCGACGTGGTCGGCACGCCCAACGACGGCACCGAGGACGGATCTTCGGTCTCGCCCAGCACGCTGACCGTGGGCAATAGTGCGCCAGCGATCTTGTCGGCGAGTGTGTCGCCCTCCAGCCCAACGACCACGGACACGCTGACGTGCGCCGCGGTCGGCTACAGCGACGCCGATGGCGATGCCGACGCGTCGAGCTTCGACTGGGCCGTCAACGGAACCTCGGTGAGCAGCGGCGCGACCCTGACCGGCGGTCTCGCCGACGGCGACCTGGTCACCTGCACGATCACGCCCGACGACGGCACAGACACCGGCAGCGACGTGAGTGCCACCGTCACAGTGGGCACCAGCGCCAACAACGCGCCGTCGATCAGCGCCGTCGTGATCAGCCCCAGTACGGCTTTTGATGGCGACACGCTCACCTGCACTTACAGCGGCTACAGCGACGCCGACGGGGATCCGGACGCGTCGTTCATGGCGTGGACCGTCAACGGTGTCAGTGCGGGGTCCAGCAGCTCTCTGAGTGGTGCCTTTGGGCGGGATGACTCGGTGGTCTGCACGGTCACGCCCTTCGACGGCCTCGACACCGGCACGGCCCTCTCCGACGCCGTCATCATCTCGAACACGGCCCCGGTCGTGGGTGCGGCGTCCATCACGCCTTCGAGCCCCGGCACCGACAGCGTGCTCACCGCGAGCGCCAGCACCACAGACGCCGACGGCGACAGCGTCAGCGTGGTCTACGACTGGTACGTGGACGGGACCTTCGTCTCCTCGGGCAGTAGCACGCTGGACGGGGCCACAGCCTTCGACAAGGGACAGTCGGTGTACGTCGAGGCCACGCCGGACGACGGCACCGACTTTGGCACGGCCGTCTCGTCGTCGGTGGTGACCGTCGGCAACACCGCGCCCGAGATCACCACCGTGGCCATCAGCCCGGACCCCGCCACCCCCAGCGACACGTTGATCTGCAGCTATGGCGGCTATAGCGACGCAGACGGCGACGCCGACAGCTCCAGCATTGCCTGGGACGTCGGCGGCTCTCCGGCGGGCACGGGCTCGTCACTGTCGGGCGCCTTTGTGGACGGCGACACGGTGACCTGTACGGTCACGCCGAGCGACGGCACGGACAGCGGCACGGCCCGTAGCGACGCGATTGCCATCACCGCCGACCCGAACACCCCGCCCCAGGTCACCGCGGTCACCATCAGCCCCTCGAGCCCGGACACCGACGACGTGCTGACCGCCAGCGCCAGCACGACGGACGCCGACGGGGACACCGTCACCGTGACCTACGACTGGGACGTCGACGGTGGCTACGTCTACACCGGGACGACCCTGGACGGGGCCACCTTCTTCGACCGGGACCAGACCGTCGACGTGACCGCCACGCCCCACGATGGTACCGAGTTCGGCACCGCCATGTCCGCGTCGACGGTGACTGTGGTGAACTCCGCACCGACCGACCCGGCCATCTCGATCTCGCCGTCCAGCCCCACCGAGGGCACCGACGACCTGATCTGTGCCATCGACACCGCGTCGACCGATGCAGATGGCGACAGCATCTCCTACACCTTCTCCTGGTCCGTCGACGGACTGGCCTACCCCGCGGGCGACACGGCGGACACGGCGACCTGGACCGGTCCGGACACGACCATCTACACCGACGACACCGTGCCCGGCGTGGACACACTGGACGGCGAGACCTGGGTGTGCACGGTCACCGCCGACGACGGCACCGACAGCTCGAACAGCATCTCGACCTTTGTGACCGTGGGGGCTGGCGCTGCCACCGACTACTCGGACACCTGGACCCTGGACACCACGGTGTCCTATTCCTGTGCCTTTGGGCTGGTGAGCCTGAGCTTCAACCAGGTCATCATCACCGACAGCAACCCGACGATCATCGTGGCCGACACGTCGGCCCAGCCGGGGTCGATGGCGGGCACGTTCTCGACCAGCGTGGACTGGAGCGCCCAGAACGTGCTCGCGGGGTCTTGTACCGAGACCTACACGATGACAGGGACGTTTACCGATGCGAACACGTTCACGGCGTTGTTCGAGGCGGACTACACGCCGACGAATCCGGGGGACTGCCTGGGGTGCACGTACCAGTCGTGGACGGTGACGGGGACTCGCTGAACGAGGCTCAGCGCCGGCGCAGCTTGGACAGCATCCGGCGTGCGCCGCCCTTGTCGCCGTCCTTGTCGCCCGCAGCCAGGTCCTCCATGTGCGCCTTGACCGCTTGGAGCAACGCGTCCCGCTCGCCTTCAGGATCGACCACCAGGGTGCGGTTCCCAGGCATCAGTGCGACGGCCAGCCCGTCCGCCGGACAGGTGTCCAGACAGCTGGTCTCGAGCACCCGGCACTCCGACACGGGCCCTGACTCGGCCCGGGCCCGGCTCTTGAGCCAGCCCTTGAGGTGCTTGCCACGGGCCCGGCCGCAGGAGGGCTTGGCGTGACCGGGCTCACGCTCGTTGGTGCAGATCAGGACCACACCGTGCTGCCATTGACTCATCTCTTCGCGCATGGGCTGAGGTCTATCCCGCCTGGCCCGAGAGCTCTTCCCGGATGAGGTCAAGAGCCCAGTCCACGCCCTGGGGACTGCAGCGGATCAGTGTCATCTCCGGGTCCACGACGCAGATGTTGGGGATGCCACCGGTCCACATGGTGGTGGCCTCCTTGCCGAGAGTGCCGGTGGGCTCGCACAGCACCGGGTACTGCTGGGCGGTGCCGACCTCTTCATCCCACAGGGCGCAGTCGTCCCCCGTGGCGCCGTCGGCCCGCAGCCAGTCCTCGACGTGGATGACCACAAAGGAGAAGTCCAGCCCGGTCTCGGCGATGAAGTCCTGGGTGATCTGAGGGAAGCTCACGGCTTCCTCCCGACAGCTGCCTCACCAAGCGCCGGTGAAGTAGAGCAGGTGCCACTCCCCGGCCAGGTCCCACACGGACACGTCGTTGAGGCACTGATCGACGGTGTCCAGGTCCGTGAAGGTGTCCCCGGGCTGGTTCCCGGTCTCGGGCCCCAGGGTGCCCGGGTCGCTGCCGGACCAGCTGCAGGGCTGGGGCTCGGTGTCCTGTGTGTCCTGTGTGTCCTGTGTGTCGACCGTGTCCTGTGTGTCGACCGTGTCCTGGGTGTCGTCGGTCGGGGTTGCGCTGTCCCCGGTGTCTGGCGTCGTGCCGGTCGTACCGGTCGTGCCGGACGTGCCGGTCGTGGCCGAGTCGGTGGTCGGTGTGTCGGTGTCTCCACCGCAGGCGAACAAGAGCATCGTCAGAAACATGGCGCCAGCGTGCCACAGGCGCTTGCTCGCGGCCAGCCCGTGCGCAGGCTTCACCCACATGGAGGACAAGATGGCCCTACACCTCGAAGCCCTCATCGCCAAGGCCCGCCGAGACGGTGCCTTCGACAACCTGCCCGGCCGCGGAAAGCCCCTGGTGCTGGACGACGACAGCGACGTGCCGCCGGAGCAGCGCATGGCCCGCCGCATCCTGCGCAACGCCAACGTGGCCCCCAGCGAGGTCACCGCACTGAGCGCCCTGGGCACCCTCAAGGAACAGCTCGCCCAGACCCGGGACCCGGCTCAGCGAGACCGCCTGTTGCGCGAGATCAGCCGGGCGGACTCGGCGATCCGCATGAAGCTCGAGCGAGCCCGCCAGCGCTGAGCACAGCCACCGCTTGGAGATCTTGCATCTCAGGCTTGATGGAACGTTGTCTCCGCAACGGGGGGAGACGGGTGATGATCTCGGTCGGCACCGGTCTCATGACGAGACGCCAGGGGGATCCGATGATGGAGAGCCAACAGGAGGTCAGCGCCGCAGGCCTCCTCCTCCAGGTCGAGAGGCTCGTGGAGCCGCTCACGACCTACCACGACGTGCCCGTGATCACGTGGGCGGACCCGGGGCTCCGGCTGGCCGGGCGGCCCAAGGAGCTCGAGGAGTTCGTGCTGGACGTGGTCGAACAGACCCTGGGCCAGGTCAAGCGCTTCTCGAAACAGCACCCGCACCTGAAGGTGAGCCTGGAGCCCCGCGACCTGGGCGTGTTGCTCGAAGTGGCGCTGTACTCCAGGCAGGGCGCGGACAAGCCTGGGCCACGCACGCCGCTGAGCGCACGGCGGGTGCTCCTCCCCGAGGGCTGATCAGCGCCTCGCATGGGCGGCGTGCGCCCGTCGGAGCCTTGCCGTCCTGGCCCTCGCGTGGGCCGGAGGCCGCCCTCGGACGGCGGTGGGTGGTGCGGCCACTGAGCCCGTGTCCGGCGGGTCCTCGAGCGCCACCCCTGGACTGCCCGTCGGGGTCTTGGCGGGCGCCGAGGCCAGCCGGTCCGGAGACCGCGGGCTGTGGAACAGAGCCTCGACACGCTCGGCAAAGGCCTCGGAGTCTCCGGACAGGTGACAGGCGTTGTGGACGTGGTGGGCCAGCTCGTGGGCGACCAGCGCCTGGCGCTCGACGGGCGAGGGGAGCGGGGTCAGCACGATTGCCGCCAGCCCGGGCTCCAGGTTGCGCGGGTCGTAGACCCCCACCAGCACCTGGCCCGCCCCGGGCTCCATCGCCAGATCAAACCGACCTGATTCATTGGCATAGGCCGTCTCCACCTCGTAGATGTCGATCTCCATGACCTCACAGGCCTGGAGCTCCAGCCCGGCAAGGGCCTGGGCAGCGGCCGTCAGCTCGGCGGCCATGGTGTCGTGGTCCAGCCCCTGGTTGCGCAGGTTCAGACGCCACGAGAAGCGCACGGGGCCCTCCTCGACCACGCCGCCACCGCCGGGGAGGAAGTCCAGGTCGGCGACGTTGCGCCAGGGACCCCGTCCCGGATCCGGGGGGAGGGTCCGAGCGAGGGCCTGCTCGGCGGCCACCAGGGTGGCTTCGACGGCGGTTCCCAGCTCGCCGACGGCCGGACCCAGCTTCGGGACCGTCAGCGGGACGGCCTGGGCGGCACAGGCGGTGAGCGCGGCGGTGGTCAGCACAGTGGCGAAGTGGCGCACGAGAACTCCAGCGGCATCGGGTCCAGAGGACCTGTTCAGCCGTGGGACGCGCTCACCACCCGCTCATTCGACGCCCTGTGTCAGAGCTTGTCGTCTCGCCGCCGCCAGAGCATCAGGCCCAGCAGGGCTGCGCTCCACCATGCGCCGCTGGGCCCTGGGGTCGCGGTACAGCCACAGCCGCCGCCGCCCTTGTAGATCTCGCTGCCGTCCAGGCCCGCCGAGGTCCAGTCGGGATCCTCTGCATCGATCTTGTTGCAGTCGGGGTCCCAACCGGGTGCGCCGGGGTAGACGTCCGGGTCGGTGTCGTCGCAGTCCTCGAGGTAGGTCCAGCCGTCCTCGTCCTGGTCGTCGTCGTTGCCGTCGCAGTCCTGGTCGATGCCGTCGTACCAGGTCTCGACAGAGCCCGGGTTCACGTCGGAGCGGCTGTCGTCGCAGTCGTCGCCGTCGCACTCTTCGGCCGTGTAGCCGTCGCTGTCGGCATCGCACTCGTTGCCGTCGCAGTCCTGGTCGATGCCGTCGTAGGGGTCCAGGTCTTCGGCACCGGGGTTCACATCGGCGTCGGCGTCGTCGCAGTCGTCGCCGCCGTAGCCGGCGTGGTCGTAGCCGTCGCCGTCGTAGTCGTAGTCCGACTCACCGTCGCAGTCCTGGTCGACGCCGTCGTACCAGATCTCCGGAGCGTCCGGGTTCACGTTCGGGTCCTGGTCGTCGCAGTCGTCACCGCCGACACCGTCCCAGTCGAAGCCGTCGCCGTCCTGGTCGGTGTCGTTGCCGTCGCAGTCCTGGTCGATGCCGTCGTACCAGATCTCCAGCGCACCGGGGTTCACCGTGGCATCCAGGTCGTCGCAGTCGTCACCGCCTGCGCCGTCCCAGGCGTGGCCATCGCCGTCCTGGTCTGTGTCGTTGCCGTCGCAGTTCTGGTCGACGCCGTCGTACCAGATCTCGGCCTCGCCCGGGTTCACGTCCGGGTTCAGGTCGTCGCAGTCACCGCCCACGCCAGAGTCGCCCGCGTCGGGGTTGCACGCGGTGTAGGCCGTGCTGTCCAGCCCATAGCCGTCGCCGTCGCCGTCGCGGTACCACGTCGCCGACGCGCTGACCGCCGGGTCCTCGTCGTCGATGAGGCCGTCGCAGTTGTTGTCGAAGCCGTCGCAGATCTCGGCCGCGCCGGGATTGATCGCTGCATCGGCGTCGTTGCAGTCGCTGCTGTCGCCGGTGTAGCCGGTCGGCGCGGTGCAGGCCTGGGTGCTCAGTCCCGGATCGCCGTAGCCGTCGCCGTCGAAGTCCACATACCAGTCTGTGTCGTCCACGGCGTCTTCGTCGATGGCCAGATCGCAGTCCTGGTCCAGGCCGTCGCAGAGCTCCTCGGCCCCGGGATGGATCGACGCGTCGGTGTCGTCGCAGTCCCGGTCGTCGGTGGTCGTGCCGCTGGGCTGGTCGCAGGCTGCGATGGTGGTGGTCGCGTCGCCGAAGCCGTCGCCGTCGGCGTCGGTGTAGAAGTCGGTGCCGTCGATGGGGTCGTTGTCCGCGGCCCCGTCGCAGTCCTGGTCCACGCCGTCACAGCTCTCGGGCGCGCCGGGGAAGACAGACGCGTCCTCGTCGTCGCAGTCGTCGGCCAGGGCGAAGCCGTCGCCGTCCTGGTCGTCGTCGTTGCCGTCGCAGTCCTGGTCGATGCCGTCGTACCAGATCTCGGCGCCGCTGGGGGAGATGGACGCGTCGTCGTCGTCGCAGTCGTCGCCGCCGACCAACAGGTCGTCGTGACCGTCGTCGTCCCAGTCGGTGCCGAACTCGATGTCGGCGGTGACCCGCGCGGAGATCTTGGAGCAGCTGTCCTCGAGCTCGCCGGTCACCTCGACCATCAGGTCGTGGGTGCCCGTGGTGACGAGCTGTCGGGTGAACCCTGGAGGCGCGTAGCTCAGGTCGATGAACCAGTCGCACTCGGACTCGCCCGAGCCGGACTGCGCAATCGCCGTGGACCAAAAGGAGAGGCCGTCCCAGGTCAGGATGGCCGTGTCCAGGGACACCGCGCAGCTGCCGTGGGCACCGCCCACCTCGACGACCAGGCTGTCCAGCGAGCCGACGACGTCGCCAGCGAGGGCGATGGACGCGGTGGCGGTCGCGCTGCCGCTCTCGACAGTCCCGCAGTCCAGGTCGGCGGTCTCGAAGGTGCCGGTGCCGGAGTCCAGCGAGGTGACGCTGGTGCCGGCGGACGCCGCGAACACCAAGCCGAGGAGCACAGTCATCTAGGTTTCCGAATTCTGCAAATAAGCCCCCGAGGTCCTATCTTACACAGAATCCCGCGGAGATCGAGTACTGATCGACCTCGTAGGGCTGTGGCGGTCGGGGCTCGGCGGAGGACCTTCACCCCCAGCGGGGATCGACCCGAGCGGTCCGGTCCTTGAGGGCTATTGGCCGCTGTCAGCGTCGTCTGGCTCGTCGTCTGGCAGCTCGTCGTCGTTCAGCTCGACCTCTTCCTGCTCCAGGATCTGGAACTCGACCCGCCGGTTCGCCCCTCGACCGGCTTCGGTCTCGTTGGTGTCGATGGGCTGCGCTTCGCCGTAGCCCTGGGGGACCAGCAGGCCGGTCGGCACGCCTACCCGGTCCTCGAGGAAGTCGACCACGGACTGGGAGCGCTTCCAGGACAGGCGCAGGTTGTAGCTGTCGCTCCCGATGGCGTCGGTGTGACCGCCCACCTCGATGGCCTTGATCTCGGGGTAGCGCAGGATGATCTCCCCGATCTCGAAGAGCAGGTCCTGGCTCTCCGGCCGGATGCTGAACAGGTTGAAGCCGAAGAAGATCTTCTCGTCGAAGTGGATCTGCCGCAGGCCCACCAACACCCGGGCGGGACAGCCGTCGCTGTACCGCGGGTCGACCCGCGGGTCGGCGGGCTCGTCGGGACAGGCGTCGCGGAAGTCGGGGACCAGGTCGCCGTCGCGGTCCGGACAGCCGAACAGGTCCGGGTCACCCGGGTCGTCGGGGCACTCGTCCTCGGGGTCGATGACCGTGTCGCCGTCCCGGTCCGGACAGCCCCAGGTCTCCAGCGGACCCGCGTCGTCGGGGCAGGCGTCGTCGGCGTCCAGCAAACCGTCCAGGTCGTTGTCCGGGTCGGGGCAGCCGTCCACGTCGTCGTAGTCGTCGTAGTCCTCGGGGTCGTTGGGGCAACCGTCCTCGGGGTCCAGGATGCCGTCCAGATCGTTGTCGCTCTCCGGGCAGCCGTCCCAGTCCTCGAATCCGTCCAGGTCCTCGGCCTGGTCCGGGCAGCGGTCGTCGACGTCGGCGACCCCGTCCCCGTCCAGGTCTGGCGGTGCCCCGGGATCCCCCCACGCCAGCCCCAGCACGACCCGCCAGTCCGGTGCCCCGACCCCTGCGATGAGGCCGGTGCCGACGGCCGCCGTGACCCGCAGGCCTGCAGGGTGCAGCAGGGTGCCGTAGACGTGGCCTTCGACCGGGTTCTTGGTGTAGGGCCCCAGGCCCCCGGCCAGGGTGCCGATGGCGTCGATCTCGCCCCCGGCGAGGACCAGGTCGTTGAAGCGGTAGTGCAGGTTGACGCCGCCGTTCACGTTCAGCCCTTGGGTCGCGTCCCCGATGGCGGCCTGGGGGGCGTACTCCAGTCCCAGGTTGGCGGCCCAGCCCAGGCCGAGCACGGCGCCACCCGCCACGCCGGTCAGGCCGCCGGTGAAGCCGGCGTCCGACACGAAGAGTCCAGGGGTGCCGGTCGGTGCGGTCACGTGGGGCACCACCGCCACGCCGGTGCCGCTGGGGCCGTGGGCCCACAGAGGCACCGTTGCGGAGATCCGCAGGTCGCCGACCGCTCGGCTGCTGTTGTCGATCAGCTGGACGTAGGGGTACAGCGGCGCGTCGACGTCGAAGCGGACCTTGCCGAGCACGGTGTACCCACCGACGATGTGGGTGGCCAGCATGACCTGCAACACGTCCTGTTCGCTGCCGTCCTCGAGCTCGATGACGACGGGGTCGTCCGCATAGGACCCGGCGACCCCCAGGTACCAGCCGTCCGGGTCGCCGACGAAGGGGCTCCGGACCTGAAAGGTGCCCTTGTCGTCGTAGACGTCGCCGCTGAGCGTGAGTGTGTCGAGGTTCTGGGCCGACGCCGAGCCGCAGGACAGCAGCCACGCGGCGCACGCCCGCCAGGCCCACTGCTTGCCCCTCAGCATCATTGCGCAATCCGGGTCGACGACAGCGGCCATCTTAGTACCCGGTCAGGCCCGGAGAAATTTCTTCGTCGGGCCTCAGGGCGTGAGGACTTCGATGATGGCGGCCTCCAGGGCCCCCAGCAACCGTTCGAGCTGGGCCTTGGTCATGCAGAGGGGCGGCATCAGGACCATGGTGTCGCCCAGTGGCCGCAACACGACGCCGTGGCCGCGGGCAGCCATCGCCACTCGGTGACCCACGCGGTCGTTCGCGGGGTAGGCGGTGCCGTCGGGGGCGCGCAGCGCCACGCCGGTCATGAGGCCGTGTCTGCGGACCTGCCAGACCTCTGGCCGTCGGCCGGCCAGGGCAGCGAGGCCGCCGGCCAGGTGGGGGATGAGCGTGCCGACGTGGGCCAGGGTCTGCTCCTCGTCGAACAGGGCCAAGCAAGCCAAGGCGGCGGCACAGGCCAGGGGATTGCCGGTAAAGGTGTGGCCGTGGAAGAAGGTGCGGTCCGCGGCGCCCAGGAAGCCCTCGTAGACGGCCTCGGTGGCGACGGTGGCGGCGAGGGGCAGGTAGCCATTGCTCAGGCCCTTGCCGATGCAGAACAGGTCCGGGTCGAACCCCAGCTGCTCGGTCGCGAAGAGCGTGCCCGTCCGGCCCAGACCGGTGGCCACTTCGTCGATGATGACCAGCGCGCCCAGGTCCCGGGCCGCCTGGAGCACCGGGTCCAGGTAGGCGGGTGTGTGCATGAGCATGCCCGCGGCGCCCTGGACCAGGGGCTCCACGATGATGGCGGCCAGCGTGTCGCCGGCCTGTTCCAGCCGGGCGATCGCCTGGGCGGCCAGCCGTTGTTCGTGCTCGCGAAAGCGGGGGGCCTCCAGGGAGAGTCGGTCGAAGAGCAGGGGGCCGTAGACCTGGTGGAAGAGCGGGATGCCACCCACCGAGACCGCACCGATGGTGTCGCCGTGGTAGGCGTTCGACAGGGACGCGAAACGAACACGCTTGGTGTCTCCGCGCTGTTGGTGCCACTGGAAGGCCATCTTGAGGGCGATCTCGACGGCGGTGGACCCCGAGTCGCTGAAGAAGGTCCGGGTCAGGGCTCCGGGGGTCACCTGGGCCAGCCGCTTGGCCAGGGCGATCCCGGTCGGGTGGCTCAGACCGAGCATGGTCGAGTGGGCCACTCGGTCCAGCTGGTCCCGCACCGCTGCGTCGACCCGGGGGTGGGCGTGGCCATGGATCCCGACCCACAGGCTGGCGATCCCGTCCAGGTAGCGCCGTCCGTCCAGCCCGATCAGCTCGCAGCCCTGGGCAGCAGCGATGACGAGGGGTTCCTGGGTGGCCCAGGCCGACTGCTGGGTGAAGGGGTGCCACAGGTGGGCTTGGTCGAGCCGAGAGAAGGCGTCACGGTCCATGGGTGGCCCTATCCCGGCCTCATCGGGTTGCGAGGGGCACCCCTGAGCGGGTAAACGGGCCGGCCACACGCTCCAGGAGAGTCCCATGTCCCTCGTCCCCGTGCACGGTGGTCTCGACCAGCTCGTCGACCGCACCATCCCCCTGAAGCACCGCAAGGCCTTCCTGGCCGAGGTCGCGGGCATGCCGAGCTTCTCGGTGACCGACGCCGACCTGGCGCTCGTCTACCGCATCGCCGACGGCACGTGCTCGCCGCTGACGGGCCCGATGGCCGAGGCCGCCTACAACCAGGTGCTCGACGACAAGAACATCACCAGCAACGGCAAGAAGTACGCCTGGACCATCCCGGCCATCCTGCCGATCACCGACGCCGAGGCCGCGGCCCTGAAGGTCGGTGGGGCTGCCGCCATCCTGAACAGCGCTGGCGAGGCCATCGGCAAGATCGAGATCTCGTCGATCTACGACTGGGACAAGGCCCGCTACGTGGAAAAGGTCTACGGCACCACCCGCATGGACCACCCGGGTGGCGACATCGTCGCCAACGACCCGAGGACCAAGCTCATCGGCGGCAGCATCATGGCGCTGCCCAGCGTCAGTGACCCGGCCTTCGACGAGTACGTCCTGAGCCCGGCCATGACCCGCGCCACCATCGCCGACAAGGGCTACGAGGCCGCCCTGGCCTTCCAGACCCGGAACCCGCTGCACCGGGCCCACGAGTACGCCCTGGTCTACGGCGCCGAGCAGCTCACCCGCTCCGGCAAGTTCACCGGCGTGTTCCTGAACCCGCTGGTCGGTCAGCTCAAGGGCGACGACGTCACCGCTGCCATCCGCATGCAGACCTACGAGGCCCTGCGCGACGGCCGCGGCCTGGGCGTCGGCGACTCCGACGCCGCCCTGTGGGACGACGTCGGCTACGACATCAACGACGTGTTCCACCTGGTGGGCCTGGACATCAAGATGGCCTACGGCGGTCCCGCCGAGGCCGTGATGCACGCCATCTACCGCCAGAACCACGGCTTCACGAACATCGTCATCGGCCGCAAGCACGCCGACGCGCCCTTCCACGACAAGACCGCGATCTGGGGCGACTTCGACGCCCACGCGATCTTCGACGACCTGGGCGGCGAGCTGGCCATCGAGCCGGTCAAGGTCGGCTTCGCGGCCTACTACGACCACCTGGGCCGGGTGGACCTGATGTCCAACCAGCAGGGCCAGAAGAGCTTCTTCATCTCCGGCACCAAGGTGCGGGCGAGCCTGGTCGCTGGAGAGGCCCCGGACCCCCGCATCATGCGCGAGACCACGGCGGCCATCCTGATCGACGCCTACAAGGCCTGATCCCCTGGCGCCCGGCGCCGGGACACCTCTGGCCCGCTCCTTGCCATTGCGAGGGGCGGGCCAGTGTGCTTCGGGGAGCGGGTTAAGGGTCGGGGGTCGACCGGAGACCCGGATGGTCAAAGCCGCCACCCTCGACAGCCAGGAGCTCGCCCTGGCGCTGCACGCTCTGCTCCGCGATCTGGATCCGGTGCGGTGGCGGGCCGAGGCCGCCGACACCGCCCGGGCGCGCATGCAGGAGATCCAGGGAGGCCTGGTGGCGCTCCTGGAACGCATCGACACCGACGGCGCCATGGCCACACTTCGGAACGCCCTGAGCGAGCTCGTGCGCCTGATGAACGAGCTGTTGCCCGCCCAGGACCTGCCGATGCCGGACCTGCGCACGGCCTGGATGGACTTTCGAGCGCAGCTGCTCCCGGTCTACGAGGAGCTCGCGGGGGCCCTGCGGGTCGAAGACGTGCACGTGCCGTCCCTGCGGCCCACCAACTACTTCCGCAATGGGGTCCACGTGGGCGGCGGGCTGCTCGCTTTGGGCATCGTGCAGCTCATCGGGAACGCGACCTGGATCCTGGTCGCGGCTGTCTGCTTCTTCGTCTACGCGTGGACCACCGAGGCCGCGCGACGCCTGTGGCCCGGCATCAACGACAAGGTCATGGCCTTCTACGGGCCCGTGGCCCACCCCCACGAGTGGCATCGGGTCAACTCCGCCACCTGGTACTGCACCGCCATGCTGGGCCTGGCCATGACCGGCTCGCTGCCCCTGTGCTCGGTCGCGGTGGTCGTGCTGGGCTTCAGCGACCCCGCCGCGGCACTGGTGGGCCGGCGCTTCGGCAAGGTCCCGCTGATCCACGGCCGCAGCCTGGAGGGCACCGCCACCTTTCTGGTCGTCGCGTTGGTCGTGGCCACCGCCACCCTGCACGTCTTCTACCCGTCCCTGGCCCACGGGGGTGGGTTCGTGCTGGCCTTTGGCGCGGCGCTGGCCGCTGCCGTGGGCGAGCTGTTCAGCCGGCGGGTGGACGACAACCTGACCATCCCCCTGGCCGCCGGGGCCGGCATGGCACTTGCCGGCACCCTGTTCGGAATCACGTACTGACTACTGGCGCCGCAGACCGACCAGCAGCGGCATGAGCAGCAGCCACATCACCCGGCTCTGGCCACTCGCCGAGCTGCAGCCGCCGCAGTCCCCGCTGTCCTCGCAGCCACCGCAGCCACCGTCTTCGCTGGTCAGGTCGTCGCAGCCCATGGACTCGTAGGTGACGGGACCGGCCTGGACCAGGATGCCCAGGGTCTCCTGGTCGTCGCCCAGGGAGTCCGCGATGATCTCCTGGGCGCCCAGGCCCTCAAAGGCCGGCAGGGTGAAGGCGATCGGCGGCACCGCCGAGCCCACCACGGTCTCCATCAGGCCCCCCAGGGTGTCGGTCAGCTCTGCCGACAGATCCTCGGTGGACACGGGTGAGATCTCGCTTGTCATGACCCAGACCTCGACCCGGTCCGAGTCCATGACGATCTCGGCAGCCAGCTCGCCGGTGGTGCCGTCGAAGTCCAGGGGCAGCGTGACGGGGGCCTCGAGCTCTGCCCCGAGCACCCGGGCGGCGCGATCGTCCAGGTCGGCGATCAGATCCAGGCCGAAGCGATCGATGTCGATGCCGATGGCCGCGTCGCCCGAGAAATCGGCCAGGGGCGGCGCCTGGGGGCTGGTCGCGATGATCAGCTCGCCGGGCTCGTCGGCGTCGAAGAGCCCTTCGAAGGCACCCGGCACGAGCAGGTCCAGCAGCGTCGTGTCGATGGCGAAGCCGCCAGCCAGCTCGCTGTCGATGTCCAGGCACAGCAAGCCCCCGCGCCAGGCCGCGTAGAGCACCTGGTTCACCATGTCGTCGGTGATGGTCAGGCCTGCGTGGATGCCGGCGGGCAGGCCGTCGGCGCCGACGAACTGGGAGCTCGTGCGGCGGAAGTCGCCAGCGTCGAGCCCGTCGATGCACTGGGCGGGCTCGGCGGTGATCTCGCTGTCGAGCCAGACCTCGACCCCGGGAGGCCCGATCTGGATGTCGCTCGGGAGCAGGCGGATGGTGAGCTCGGTGCCCAGAGCGTCGACGGTGGTGTCGACCGTGGCCGAAGCGATGGCCTCTTCGAGGGCGGTCTCGAGCTCTGGCGCGATGTCGGCGATGGCGGCCTGGAGCTCCGGCTCGATCAGGCTCAGGATCCAGTCGTAGACGGACAGCCCCAGCAGGTTCAGGAAGTCCTCGAAGCCACCCAGGGAGCAGTCCATGTGGATGTCCTCGCTGGCCAGGTCGTAGGACACGTCGATGCTGTCGACCGTGACGTCGACGAAGGGCACGCCGTCCTGCTCCACGACGGCCATGGAGAGGGGCATGTTCACCGACGCCAGGAAGGGGTCCACATAGGTCGGGCAGGTCGTGCCCGCGCACAACAGCTCGTAGTAGAGGGTGAACTTGTCGCTGGCGTCGTTGATCGCCACGCTCAAGTGCGCCGTCAGGTCGATCACACCGGTGCTGGTGTCGATGTCGACGCTGTTCAGGCCCAGGTCCACCCACATGTTCGAGATGGCGAAGGCGTACTCCTCCAGGCACGACCAGCACAGCAGGCCGTAGCACTCGCGGACCGACGTGTCGTCGATGAGGAAGTTGTCCAGCGGCAGGGACGTGGCCAGCGTGTTCACATTGGCCAGGCCGTCCTGGGTGATGAGGATGCCCAGGCCTGCGTCCACCGGAGCGGGGTCCTGGGCCAGGGCGGGCGCGACTAGCAGGCTCCAGAGCGCGATCATCGGGACTCCCGGGGGCAGGGGAGCCTACCTGGCTGACATCCGTCAGGCGACCGAGCGAGGTGCAGAGCTTGTCAGGGTCCGAGCATCGCCCGGGTCAGCGTGATCGCTCGTTCTCCTCCGTGGGCGTCCAGCACGGTGACCTGGACGTCGGTGCCGGCCTCGCCGGTGGCCTGGCTCACGAACTCTCGCAGGCCCAGGTCGACGGTCGCGATGCCATCGACGGTCAGGATCACGTCGCCGGCCTGCAGCCCGGCCTGGGCAGCCGGGGTGTCGGGGTGCACGTCGGTGACGCGGATGCCCTGGTCTGTCATGGACACGGCGATGCCCATGCCGCCCCGGGGGTACTCGTTGAGCACCAGGTCGACCTGGACGCTGCGCCCAGGGGCATAGGCGATCTCCTCGCGCTGACTGCGGGAGAACCAGTAGCCGTCCTGGCGGACCGCCTGGAGCGTGCAGGGGGCGCTCACAGGGCTCACCGTGAACGCGCCGTCATGCGCCATGCGCACGGGCCCGCAGCCCAGCACGCGGGCGTCGAGCTCCGGGTTGCCAGCGGTGTTCAGGACCCGGCCACCCAGGGTCATTGGCTGCCTCGCGGACAGGACCAGGGGGTCCGGTGTGCAGGTCGCGCGCCCGCCCTGTGAGGTCCACGACACCTGGACGGGCTCGAAGCCCACCAGGTGGAGCACCTGGGCCCCGGCGTCACGCCCGATGGGGAAGCTGACGCGGTCGTCCATCGCGGTCACCTGGCCCACCAGGTACCGGTGATCTGTGTCCAGGTAGAGGGCCCCGCTGGTGGCGGGGAGCCGCTCCGAGAGCCTGCAGGTGACGTGGGGCCGGCTGTCTGGCTCCTGGGGCGGCAGGTCCGCCGGCGGCTCTGGGGCCGGGGCCCGACTGGGCGGGTCCGCCCGGGTCCGGGTCGGCAGGACAGGGCGATCCGCCGGCGCCCGGCCGGCGGTCCCGGGGCGGTCCAGGGGCCCGGTGGCGCCAGGGGTGGGCTCGGGGCGCTCGTCCCGCGGCCAGAGTGCCCAGATCGCAAGTGCGCCCAGACCCAGCAGCATCAACCCTCGAGAGCGCCTCATGGCAGGTCCCTATCTGGATAGGAGGGGGACATGCTCTCGCTCCTGTTGTTGTTCGCCTGCACCGACACCACCCCCGGGGACACGGCCCTCGCCACGACCCCCCAGGCACCGTGGCCCCAGTGGATCCACGAGCACTGGGTCTGGGAAGACGAGTCCACACAGGAGTCCGCGCTGGCCCTGGTCGACGGCTACCTCAGCCGCGATGTGCCCGTGGGCGCCATCATCATCGACTCGCCCTGGGCCACCGGGTACAACACCTTCGAGTGGGACCCGGTCTCGTTTCCGGATCCGGTGGGCATGATCGACACCCTCCACGAGCAGGGCGTGCGGGTGTTCCTGTGGATCGTCCCGGCGATCAACGTCGACGAAGAAGCGCTCTACGCCTACGCCGCCGAGCGGGACTGGTTCATGCGGCGCAGCGCCGACGACACCGAGCCCGAGGTCATCGACTGGTGGAAGGGCGAGGGCTCCCTCATCGACTACTGGAATCCGGAAGCCCTGGCCTGGTGGCACGGCCTGATGGACCAGGTGCTGGACATGGGCATCGACGGCTGGAAGTGCGACGGGCTGGACTACTCGTCGGTGTTCGCCCCCTACTCGCCGGCCGCCGGTCGCAAGGTCGAGCGGCTGGAGTACAGCCACGCCTACTACCAGGACATGCACGACTACACCCGCGAGGTGCTGGGCGACGACCGGGTGAACACCACTCGGCCCATCGACAACTACGGCGGGGACCTGGGCGGCGATCTGGTCGCGTTCACGCCCGTCGAGATCGCCTGGGCGGCCTGGGTGGGCGACCAGGACGCGACCTTTGAAGGGCTGCAGGCCGCGCTGCTGAACTTCTGGTGGTCCAGTGACTACGGCTACGTGAGCTACGGCTCCGACATCGGGGGCTACCGCGAGGACAGCACCTTCGGGTCCATCGGTCGAGGCCCCGAGCTGTTCACCCGCTGGGCCCAGCTCGGCGCCTTCAACCCGATCATGGAGAACGGGGGCGGGGGCAACCACGAGCCTTGGATCGTGGGAGACGAGACGACCCTGGCCATCTACAAGCGGTTCGTCGACCTGCACCACGAACTCATCCCCTACCTGATGACCCACGGGGGAGCGGCCTTTGACGCCGGCGAGAGCCTGATGCACTTTCTCACCAAGGACGACTTCACCTACCTGCTGGGACCGGACCTGTTCGTGGCGCCGATGATCGAGAGCGGCACCGAGCGGACCCTGAGCTTCCCGGCCGGAGACGACTGGGTCTACCTCTTCGATCAGGACCGGAGCTACGGCGGGGGTACGACCGAGACCCTGGAGATCCCGCTGGCGGAGTTCCCGGTGTTTCTGCGAGCGGGCTCGGACCTGGAGGCAAGCGGCTTCGGGCAGTAACGGCTTCCTGACGTCGACTCACAGCCTGTTGACGTCACACGGGGCCCGCTGGGGCAGAAGTAGAGTCACGGAGTGTGCATGTCCCCCCTCGCAGTGCTGCTGATCGCTTGTGCGCCGGTCGGACCGGTCGGGTCCACCACCGGGACCACCGACCAGACCAGCGACCCGCCCACGCTGCGCGAGCTGCCTGGACTGCACCCCTGGACGGCAGACTCCCTCGCCCAGCCGCCGGGTTGGGAGGGGTGCGGGCCCGAGGGCGACGAGGACACGGCCACGGGCGGTGTCGAACTCCAGGCCTCCCTCAGCCAGTGGATGGCCACGGTCGTACACGTGGCCTGGACCGACGTGCCGGGCGTGGTCCGCTACGACGACGGCCAGGTCCAGCGCGTCGCGCAAGCCCACCAGACCGCCGACGGCTACGAGACCTGGCTCATCGGTGTACCGGCCCAGACCGACGTGACCTTCTGGCTCGAGCCCGACGATGGCAGTCCCTGCAGCGACGCCCGGACGATCCGCACAGCGGACCTGGTCATCACCCCGGTCCCGGCCATCGTGGAGGCCCCCAGTGGCGCGGCACCCGCCGAAGGGCTGGTGTCGGTGAGCTGGTTCGGCGATCCGGGCACCGAGCAGGAGCTGCGCAGTGGCATGGCGCTGCTCGATCGCAAGGGCCAGGCGGTCTGGCTGGCCAGTGCGCTGGAGGGTTACCGGATCGCAGCGGCCGAGTGGACCACGTCGGGCGTCTGGACCCTCCAGGAGGTCGAGGAGGGCTCCCTTGGAGGCAACCTGGTCGTCTGGATCGGGGCCGATGGCCAGATCGGAGACCTGATCGGTGCCCCCGAGTCGCACCACGACCTGGTGGTCTTCCCCGACGGCCAGCCGGGCTGGCTGGAGATCGACGTGCGGGCCGTCGACGATCTGGGGCCGGTGGCCGGGGACGCCGTCGACGTGGTGGGGGATCGGCTGGTCCGCCTGGGCGCCGACGGCACCACCTCCACCCTGTGGGACAGCTGGGCTTCGTTGCCCCTCGAGGACGAGAGCCTGACCTGGGAGAGCGGTTTCTACGACGAGGGCAAGGACTGGACCCACGCCAACGGCTTGGACCTGAACGGCGCCGGCGACAAGCTCTTGATCTCGCTGCTCGGACTGGCCCGCGTGCTCGAGATCGACGTCGCGTCGGGCGCTGTCCTGCGCACCCTCGACGGGCAGACGCTCCAGGACACGGAGTCCCGGTTCCTGAGTCAGCACAGCCCGACCTGGTCCGACGTGGATCGGATCCTGTTGTTCGTCAACGCGCCCGAGGTGGGGGCCGAGTTCAGCTTCGCTGCAGAGTTCGACCTGGCCCTGGACCCGGTCCAGGAGGTCTGGGACAGCGGCAAGGAGTCCACCCCCTTCTACAGCCAGGCCTTGGGTCGGGTGGCGGCCCTGGGCGCGGATCGGGTGATGGTCAATTACGGCCAGGAGGGCGTGCTCGAGGAGATCGATCGCAGTGGTGACCCGCTCTGGCGCTGGTTCATCAGCGAGGAGTGGGTGCTCGGCGAGAGTGGGGTGGTGACCCTCTGGGAGGATTAGGGGAGCGGCATGCCCGACACCATGCCTACCAGGTCATTCCCGGGCTGCCCAAGACCCGCTCGGGCAAGGTCATGCGGCGCATCCTGCGCAAGGTGGTCGAGGGCCAGGCCGACCAGCTCGGCGATGTGTCCAACCTGGCCGATCCATCCGTCGTGCCGGCCATCGTCGAGGGCTTCACCGGCGCCTGACGTCACGGCTCCTGAGAGCGTGGCATAGGTCTGGTGTGGCGTGTCGCGCCACTCGGAGGTGACCGTGCTGATGCTGACGTTGACCGCCCTGCTCGCCGGCTGTGGAGGTGGCGGCGTGACCCTGGGAGACTCGGGCGTCACCAGCCAGGCCGACGCGGACGCCGACACCGATGCCGACACCGACACCGACACGGACAGCGACGCGGACACCGACACCGACACCGACGCGGACACCGACACCCCCCCCCAGGACCTGATCGCCGACGTGACCGGCAAGGTCGATCCACAGATGGTCCTGCGGATCGAGGTGGACTGGGTGCTCACCGAGCCGGCAACCACCTGGGTCGAGTACCACCTGGGCGATGACGACTGGCGGAGCACGCCCCGGGTGGCGGGCGACGCGGGCGAGCAGTCCATGTTCCTGTTGGGGCTCACCCAGAACACGGCCGTCACGTGGCGGGTGCATGCCGAGACGGATGCCGGGGAGCAGGTCGGCGACGAGGTCACCACCGACACCTGGAGCATGCCCGGCAACATCCCCCAGGCCGAGACCACGCTCTACGACGAGCTCGCCGCGTCGGACTACCCCTACCTGCTGGTCGTCTCCAGCGATGACTCCTCGTTCTCCAACTGGTACGCCGGCATCATCGATCGGGATGGCAACTACGTCTGGTACCACGAGTTCGCCACGGACTACTGGTCGCCCTTCGTGCGCAAGGCCCGGGATGGGCAGAGCCTGCTGATCAACGAGACCCGCTTCAGCGGCGGCGGCTGGGTGCACCGCTGGCTCCTGGACACCGGCAAGGTCGAGAGCTTCGAGCTCGACGGCGCCACCCACGCCTTCGACGAACTGCCCGGCGACAAGTTGGTGTGGCCTTCCGTGAGCGGCAACTGCGAAGAGGTGCTCGTCCGCCAGGCCGACGGCTCGGTCGCGTCGATATTCGACGCCAGCAGCTGGCTCAAGTCCATGGGCGAGAACGGCCGGTGCGACCACAACAGCATCGACTACGACGACGACACGAACACGCTCCTGCTGTCCTGGTTCACAAACCACACCATCGTCGAGCTCGACGCGGACACGGGCACCGTCCTCCGCTGGTTCGGTGAGCAGGTTCGCAACAGCTACGCCTTCGAGCCCGATGACGCCTGGTTCTACGCCCAGCACTTCCCGCACTACGTCCAGGGTGGCACCATCCTGCTCACGAGCAGTCTGGACTGGGGCCGGGAGACCCAGCTCCGAGAGTACGAGGTCGACACCGCCAACAATGTGCTCCGCCAGGTCTGGAACTGGGGCGAGGACCTGGGCTACATCGCCGAGCAGGTCGGGGACTCGGTGCGGCTCGATGACGGCCACACGTTGATCAACTACGGGTGGAGTGCCGAGGTCCGCGAAGTCACGCCGTCCGGCGAGCTGGTCTGGGAGGTCTACTTCGAGGGGACCGGACGGAGCAACAGCACCGGTGTCATGGGCCGCATGGAGCCGATCTGGGACCTGTACAAGTGGACCGAGCTCGGGTCCCGCGCGATCCCGGAGTAGGGGACCAGCTACTCGTCGCTGATGTGCGGGTCCTTGGGCAGGTGGCGCAGGCCCATGTACCCGAGCGCAGCCACGTGTCGGGCCACCTCGTGCTTGGGCAGCTCCTTGGACTCGACCCACCACTGCCCGGCCATGGTGACCATGCCGATCAGCCCCTGGGCGTAGATGGGGGCATAGGCGGGGTCGTAGCCGGCGCGCACGAACTCGGCGGCGAAGATCTCGCTGACCCGAACCCCCACGTCGCTCATCACCAGCCGCATCCCGGAGCCCCCGGTGGTCACCGGAGAGTTGCGCGTGAGCACGGCGAAGCCGTCGGGTCGGTCGTCGACGTAGTCCAGAAAGGCGGCGACGGCCTGTTCGAAGAGCTTGCGAGGCGAGCCCTGGGAGATGGCGTCGGACATCTGCTTGAACAGGGTCTCCATCTCCCGGTCCACGATGACCGCGTACAGGCCCTCCTTGCCCCCGAAGTGCTCGTAGATGATGGGCTTGGACACCGACGCGGAACGGGCGATCTCCTCGACCGACGTGGCGGCGTAGCCGTGCTCGGCAAAGACGTGGCAGCCCACCTCGATGAGCTGGGCTCGGCGCTGGGCGCCTGACAGGCGCTTTGAGCGGGACATGCCGCCATCCTATCCCTTGGCGCCTGCAGCGCGAACGAGCGAGGGAAAGCCCGTCTCAATGCCGGCTCCCGGGGTCCGATGCGGAGAGTGCAGGAGTGGGGAGAGTTCATGGAACAACGGTGGACCCGAGATCGACTCAGGAAGCGTCTGACGGCCATCGTGCAGCTGGCGGATGGCCTTCAGGAGGGCCAGGTCCTGTGGCTGGACCCCGAGTACTTGAACCTGGTCTTGGTCCGCGAACCCCAGGTGGACGCCAACCTGCGGGCCAGGGTCGAGCTGGGCGGCCAGTCTGGGACCGCTGAGCTGGAGCTCACAGTGCGGGAGATCGGTCGGCGGCGATTGCGCTGGTCCGGAACCTCCTGGACCCTGGTGCGCGCGACCTGGCGGGGGATCGGGGACCGCGACGCCGCGGCGATGGCGCAGCTATTGGCGCGCCTGGGGCAGCAGGGAGCCGGCGCCCGGGAGCGCCGCGACACGGACCGATGGCGTCACCCCCATGCAGCCCCGGCCAGGCCTGCGCCAGTGCCGGGCCCGCCTTCTATGCCCTCGTCGGGCTCGCTGTCCCGCCAGCTGCGCGCGAGTGGTCGCCTTCCGGCCATGGTCGCGCCCGACGACCCGCTGGCCCTGGTCATCGACGCGCGGGACCCCGTGGCGCTGGTGGCCTCGGTCCAGCGCAACGGCGCTCGACTGCGGCTGCGCCTGGACATCGACCCGGGTGTCTTCGTGCCGGACAACCCTCGCCTGGTCCTGCGGCTGCCGGGCGACGAGCGGCTGCATGTGAAGTCGCACCGCAGCAAGCGTCGCTCGCGCCGGCTGGTCGTGGAGTGCCAGGATCAGCCAACCGACGTGCTGGAGCGGGTCGCGCTGGCCTGCCAGCTCGCCGCCGACGACGCCGCCTGAACCACCGGCCGAAACCTACGGCACCGAAAGTTACTTGCCCGTAACCTACGAACGCGTAACTTACGGTCCCGTAACCGCCGGAGAACCGCCGTGTACTTGCTGCTCTGCGCTGTCGTCTTCCTGGTCACCTACCTGCTCAACGCGCTGACCATCACCATCGGCTACCACCGTGGCCTGGCCCACGGCGCCCTCAGCCTGCACCCCCGCCTCCGCCGCGCCGTCATCGTGCTCGGCAACTGGATCACCGGTCTGGACCCCAAGGCCTGGTCGGTCATGCACCGCATGCACCATGCCTACAGCGACACCCCGGACGATCCCCACAGCCCCGTCAACGTGGGCCTGATGGGCATCCTGTTGGAGCAGCTGCGCAGCTACGAAGACGTGATCCGCGGGCTGGCCAAGGGCGACGAGAGGTTCACCCGCTACGCCCATGGCCTGGACTTCGAGCTGAGCTGGCTCAACCGCCGGCGGGTGTGGTGGCTGCCCTACCTCTTGCACCTGGCCGTGTCCCTGGCCATCGCCTTTGGCGCTGGGGCCTGGCTCCTGGCGGCGGCCTACTACTTCGGCATGCTCAGCCACCCCTTTCAGGGCGGCATGGTGAACTCCCTCGGCCACGCGGTGGGCGGCCGCAACTTCGACACGCCGGACGAGTCCACGAACAACCTGCTCGCCGCCGCGCTCATCTTGGGCGAGGGCTACCAGAACAACCACCACATGTTCCCCACGTCGGCCAAGTTCTCCTACCGGCCCTGGGAGGTCGACATGGGGTTTGGCTTCTGCCTGCTCTTCGAGACGCTGGGCCTGGTGACGGTGGACTACGAGACCATCATCCCCGCGTCGCCGACCTGGGCCGAGGAGCGCGCGATCCGCGCCAAGTAGGCGTCATCTCAGAGCCCGGTCAGTCGAGGGTCTCCAGGCTCAGGAGCAGCTGCCCCGGGCCCTGAGTCTCGGTCGTCTCCCAGTCCACGGCCAGGTCGCGGGCGTGCAGGCGCCCCAGGCGCAGGTTCCACCAGGAGTCGCCGCTGAGGCCGATCGGTGGCAGGTCCCCTGCGCCGGGGCCCGCCGCACCTTCGCTGTGCACCTTGGCCATCGGGGCGCCGTCGACCCGGAACAAGCCCGACAGGGCATGGTGGCCGTCCACCTCGAGGTCCACCGAGGGGGGCCATAGATCGGCAAAGGGCCGGGCCAGAGTCGGATCGGGCCAGTCGTCCCCCGGGCTGACGCCCTGTTGCGGCAGCCGGAGGCCCAGCAGGCGGTGGGGCAGGGCGTCGGACCAGGGGCCCGCAGCCAGGTCGACCAGCCGGCCGTCCATGCTGAGCACCAGGCTCACGGGCTCGGCGGAGCGCCGGTCTCGCTCGGCCTGGCGGGCCCGCAGGTAGCGGTCTTCGTCGACCGGTCCGCCCAGCGCATCGAGCGCCACGCCGAACGCGGTCAGGCGGCCCTCCAGCCAGGCATCGCCCCGGCCGTCGACCTGGGTGACCTCGTACTGCCACTCCTCGACCCGCGTGCGGACCTGGTCCTGGGCCTCCCACGCCGTCGTCAGCCGGTAGCGAAGCTGCTGTCCCGGCACGAGCCGCCAACCGAGCACCGACTCTGCCGCCGGCAGGGCCTGGATGCCCTTGCCGCCCGCACAGGCGGTCAGCCACCACAGGATCGTGATCACGCCTGTCCCCTATTCGGGACTCGCCACGGCGGCCGCCAGAGCATCGAGGGTGCGGTCCAGCTGGTCCGGGGTGTGGGCTGCGGACAGGCTGAAGCGCAGGCGCTCCTGGCCGCGGGGGACCGTGGGCCAGCGGATGCCGGGCACCAGGATGCCGCCCTCGAGGAGGCGGGACGCCACCGCCATGGTCCGGCCCCCGAGCACCACGGGCACCACGTGGTGGGCGCCCCGGGTCTCCAGCCCCAGCTGAGTCAGGCCCTTCCGAAAGCGGGCGACCCGTGCGGCGAGCCGCTCCCGGCGCTCGTCGTCAGCGAGCTGCAGGCCCACCAGGCCTGCTCGGGCCGCGGGCTCTGCCAGCGCCGTGGTGTAGACGAAGGCTCGGCCCAGGGACACCAGCAAGCTCTTGAGCGCCCGAGGGCCCAAGACGAACGCGCCGGCCGCCCCGTAGGCCTTGCCCAGGGTGCCTACCCGCACGTCCGCCCACACGTCGGCCGCTGCGGCCTGACCGCGTCCACCCGGCCCCAGCACCCCCACGGCGTGGGCCTCGTCGACCACCAGTGCGGCCACCCTGGACCGCCACGCGGGCAGATCGACCGTGTCCCCGTCCATCGAGTAGAGCCCCTCCACCACACCGCCTGGGGTGCCCGATGGGGGCAGCTGTCCGTGGGGAATCACCTGGGCCGCGGCGCGAGCGAGCCGCAAGCCGTCGATGATCGACGCGTGGTTCAGCTGGTCCGACGCCACGGTGTCTTCGTCCGTGAACAGGGTGGTCAGCACCGCAAGGTTCGCCTGGTAGCCGCTGGAGAACACCAGGGCCGGCTGCCCGAAGTGGTCCTCGAGGGCCTGCTCCAAGGCCTGGTGGGCGGTCCGGGAGCCCGCGATCAGCCGTGACGAGCCGCTGCCGCCCCCGGTCCAGGCGCCCCGCAGCTCAGGGTCCTGGGCCAGGCCCAGGTAGTCGTTGGACGAGAGCACCAGCAGCGCCCGCTCGCCATCCCAAGCGGTGACGGGCCCGGTCATCTCCAGGGGCCGGAGCGTGCGGGTCAGCCCCTCGGAAGCGAGCTCCTGGGCCCGTGCGTGGAGGCGCCCGACGGGGCTGTCAGGCATGGGGGGCTGGACGGATCTCCAGGCCCTGGGCCGCCAGCATGTCCCGGTCGGTACAGGTGTCCCGGCCGGCCGTCGTGAGGTAGTCCCCGAGCATCAGGCCGTTGGCACCCGCGCGGAAGATGTCCGGCTGGCGGTCCTGGAGGTTGACCTCGCGGCCGCCGCACACGATCAGGTCCTTGGCGGGGAGCATCAGGCGCAAGAGCGCGATGATCTTCAGGCAGTCCACCGGCGTCAGGTCGTGGCGGTCGGCCAGGGGAGTGCCAGGACGGGGATTCAGGAAGTTGATCGGCACCGAGTCCACGTCGAGCGCCCGCAGGTCCACAGCCAGCTCGACCCGCTGGTCCCAGGACTCGCCCATGCCGAAGATGCCGCCACAGCACACGTACATGCCCAGGTCCTTGGCGGCTCGGATGCTGTCGACCTCGTCGTCGTAGGAGTGGGTCTCGACGATCTCGTGGTGGTAGCTGCGGGCCGTCTCCAGGTTGTGGTGGAACGACTCCATGCCCGCCTCCTTGAGCTCCGCCAGGGCCTCGCGGCTCATGAGTCCCAGGCTGGCGCAGGTCTGGAGGCCGGTCTCCTGGCGGATGCGGCGAAAGGTGTCCTTGAGGCTGTCCAGCTCCTTCCGATTGGTCATGCCTCGGCCCGACGCGACGATCGAGAACTCGCGCACGCCGTTGTCGGCTGCCAGCCGTGCTTCTGCCGCGATGGTCTCCGTGTCCTTGAGGCCCCAGGTCGGCGCTTCGGTCTCGAAGTGGGCCGACTGGCTGCAGAAGGAGCACTTCTCGGGGCACCGCCCGCTCTTGGCATTCGTGATGCCGCAAGTGTTCACGTAGTGGCCCTTGAAGGCCTGGCGCAGGGCGTCGGCCACGTGGAGCAGGCGGTCCAGCTCGGGGCCTTCCTGGAGCTGGGTGATGGCCTGGGCCTCGGTTTCTGTGATGCCCTCGGCCCGCAGGCCGCGGGCCAGGATGTCGTCCCAGTCCAGTGTGTGCATGGGCAGCTCGGTAAGGCGCCCCGGCGGGGACCGTCAACCCGCTTCGCTCGCTCCGTTGACAGCGGCGTCGTCCATGGGCAGGACCACCTGGAAGGTCGTGCCCTGTGCCGTGGACGAGACAACCCGCACGTCCCCGCCCGACTGGGCGACGATCTCCCGGGAGATGGCCAGCCCCAGCCCGGTCCCGGTGTCCGGCGGCTTGGTCGTGAAGAAGGGCTCGAAGATGCGCGGGAGCACGCTGGGGTCGATGCCCTGTCCGTCGTCGGACACCGTCACGATGGCCCGATCGCCAGCTCGCTCGGTGCGAATCTCGATCGCCCGGGTGCCCGGAGCCTGGGTGGCGTTGGCGATCAGGTTCAGGAAGACCTGGCACACTCGCCCAGGGCTGCCCCTCACGGGCAGGGGGTCGCCGAGCTTGCACACCAGCTTCACGTTGTGGGGTGCCAGCAGGGGACTGGAGACGCGCACCGCCGAGTTGACCGCGTCGTTCAGGTCGAAGGCCGAGCCGCTGCCCGAGCCCGTGCGGCTGAGCACCCGCAGGTCCTGTGCGATGTCCCGGATCCGCCGTGCGCCGTCGATGGCGTCCTGGAGGGCCAGGTCCAGCTCGCGCAGCAGGTCCTGGCCCCCGGTGCCTTCCTCCCAGCCGGCGAGCAGCTGTCGGAAGGGCGCTTTGTCCAGGATGGGGCCGACCCGCTTGAGCACCGCGACGCCTTCGCTCAGGTGGTTGAGGTTGGCGATGACCCACGCGACCGGATTCGTCACTTCGTGGGCGACCCCGGCCGCCAGTTGGCCGATGGCGGCGAGTCGCTCCGAGCTGACCAGCCGTGCCTGGGTGTCCTCGAGCTCCCCGATGCGGCCTCGGAGCTCCCGGACCAGCCGACGATTCTCCAGAGCCAGCACGGCCTGTGACGCCAGCACCGCGGCGGCTTCCATGTCGCTCCGTCGGAACGGCGTGGCGGTGGCGATGCGGTTCAGGTTGAGCACACCCACCAGTCTCTCGCCACTGAACAGCGGGTAGACGATGCTCGATCGCACCCGATCCGATGCGAACTTGTCGGCGAACCTCGGGTCCTGACTCAGGTCTTCGGAGAACACCGCCGGGCGGCCGTCCACGGCGACCCGGCCTGCCACGCTCTCCCCCAGGCCGATGACCACCTGCCGGCTCTCTTCCGGCGACAGGGTGTGGGAGTAGGCCACCCGCAGGCCGCCCTCGTCGTTGGGCAGCATCAGCGATGCGTCGTCGGCCTGCATGACCTGCATCCCGACCTCGACCACCACCTGGGGCAGCCGCTCGGGGTCTGCGGTCTGGAGGATCAGCTGACTGGCTTCGTAGAGTGCCCGAGACCGTCGGAGCTGGCGGCGGGCCACCCCCTGGGCGACGTGGTAGGCCAGGGCCTCTTCCCCTGTCCCTTGCGTCGCCCGGCCCTTCTCCAGGACCTCTGCCGCGCCCAGCCGAAAGGCGCCGGCCTCGAGGGCGTGGTCCACGTGGGAGGTCAACACCACGACCTCGGCGCTGGGCGCGTGCCTGCGCAAGCGCTCCAGGATCTCCAGCCCGCTGGTGTCGGGCAGACCCAGGTCGGTCACGATCAGATCGAAGTCGTCCCGGGCCGCCAGCCGCAACCCCTCGTCGGCGGTGGCGACGACTTCGACGCTGTGCCCCTCGGCGGTCAGGAGACTGGAGATCAGCTCCTGATCGAACGGGTGGTCCTCGATGACGAGCAGGTGTCCTGGCATGCCTCTCCGGTCTCGCTACGGACCTGGATGCTTGCACTTTAGGACGGTTCGATCCCCCTGTGGCGGGGAAAACCCGGTTAAGGAAGGGTCAACGGCTCGTGAGGATGGCTCACCTGCTTGCCAGCACCGCGTTCGCCCAGGTCCTCGACCACCGTGGCCAGAAAGGTCTCCACGGCGGCGCCATCGAGCACGGGGGACGGCGTCAGGAACAGCTCCAGCTCACCCTCGACCGTGCACTTCTTGCCCGGGGCCAGGTCCCAGGTCTCGCCCATCGTCTTGCGCACCGGGTCCGCGAGCTGGTCCGGCCACAGGGTGCCGGGCTGGTGAAGCGCGGCGGAGTGGATCTGCAGGACCGTGCCCTTCTTGCAGCTGTGGGTCGCGATGGCGACCACGCCATAGTGCAGGTTGCCGTCGGGCTGGACGCGGTCGGCGTAGCGCACGGCCGCCAGGTTGTCCGACGCCTCCTGGGCACCCAGGGCGACCAGGACCGAGCGGACCTGGTCGACGATCTTGGCGGGCAGCGACGGCGCGATCTCGACCAGGGTCTTGATCGCCAGGGTCGTGGCTTCCGGGCTTGCCCCCTCCACTGAGCCCACGCCGGCGGCGTCGCCGAAGGCGTTGATGACCAGCCCGACCTCCTGGGGGTCCTGGAGCTCGGTGGCCAGGGCCCCGAGCCGAGGGATCGCGGCGATGCCCAGGTTGCGGGCGTAGACCTCGAGCACACCCATGAATCGGGAGCGGTCGTCGCTGGGGTTGTCGACCTCGTGCGCCAGCAGGGACTGGATGCCTTCGGCCCGACAGGTGGCCAGGGAGCGGTACCAGCGCTCCCCCCAGAACTGGTCGCCCAGGGCTTCTTGGGTCGCCACCAGCCAGCCAGCCACAGCGTCGGACTGACTGCAGGCCTTGCCCAGGGCAGCGATGGCCGCGCTGCGCTCGTCGGACTGCAGATCACCGATCCAGGTCCTGGCCACGTCGCCGGCCTCGATCTCGATGGCTGCGATGACGGCCTGGTTGGCTTCGGGGCCGGACAGGACGCGGTCGAAGGCCGCGGTCGCCTGCTTGCGAGCCCGGACCGGGTCACAGGCGGCCAGCGCGGTGAACGCCGGTGCGGTCGCCGCGGGTCCGGCGGCCTTCAAGGTCTTCTCGAGGGCGCGTGCGTCGCAGTCCTGGGCGAGGGCAGGGGCGATCAACAACAGGAGGGACATGGCGGAGGTCTCCGGCTTTAGCGGACCCGGACTATCCCGGCCGCAGCACTCCCGCGCCGCTGTCGACACCCCAGGGGGCCGGCGTTAGTCCGGCGACCCCTCGAACCCCTGGAGATCCGCATGCGCGCACCGATTCGCGTCACCGTCACCGGGGCTGCCGGCAACATCGGCTACGCCCTCCTGTTCCGTCTGGCCTCGGGCTTCTGCTACGGCGAAGACCAGCCGGTGATCCTCCAGCTGCTGGAGATCACCCCGGCCATGAAGGCCCTCGAGGGCACCGTGATGGAGCTGGTCGATGGCGCGTTCCCGCTGGTCGCAGGCATCGAGATCTCCGACGACCCCCGCAAGGCCTTCGAGGGCGCCAACCAGGGCTTCCTGGTGGGTGCCATGCCGCGCCGGGCCGGAATGCAGCGGGCGGATCTGATCAAGGCCAATGGCCCGATCTTCGTGGGCCAGGGCAACGCCATCAACAGCGTCGCAGCCCCCGACATCCAGATCCTGGTCGTCGGCAACCCCTGCAACACCAATGCGCTCATCTGCCGCCACGCCGCACCGGACGTGCCGGCGGACCGCTTCCACGCCATGACGCGCCTCGATCAGAACCGGGGCAAGGGCCAGCTGGCGCTCAAGACCGGCGTGACCACGGACAAGGTCGAGAACCTGGTCATCTGGGGCAACCACTCCCCGACCATGTTCCCGGACTTCCTCCACGCCACCATCGACGGCAAGCCGGCGACCCAGGCCGTGGGCGACGACGCGTGGCTCGAGGGCGACTTCTTCACGACGGTGACCAAGCGCGGCTCGGCGATCATCGCCGCCCGCGGCGCGTCGTCGGCCGCGTCGGCCGCGTCCGCCGCCCTGGACCACATGAAGACCCTGTGGCGGGGCACCGCGCCCGGGGAGTGGTCGTCGATGGGCATCATGTCCGACGGCTCCTACGGCGTGCCCGAGGGCTTGATCTACTCCTTCCCCGTGACCTGCACGGGGCGCCGCGCCAGCATCGTCCAGGGCATCGAACACGGGGAATGGGCCCAGGCGAAGATCGCAGCCAGCGCCGACGAGCTCGTGAGCGAGAGGGCCGCGGTAGCCGACCTGCTCGGCTGAGGTTCGACCGATGGGTCGATCGCAGCGCCAGGGCCGTTCTGCTGACGTCTGTCAGTGGGGCGGCCTCAGCTGTCCAGAATGCGTCAAGAACCCGGCGAGCCCTGAACACAGGTCATCGAGTCCTTGAGAGGCCTCGTGGATTCCTGTAAATAGGCGTGGCACGGGTGCCCCAGTGCTCCGGGAAGGTTGCGCGACAAGAAGTTCGCGGACCGTCTGGATCGGCCCAACAACCGGTCCTCCAGTGGCATGGGACTTGCACCCACTACGGCTCTGAATCAGCCGGAGGTTCACGAATGTTTCGCGCCTGGATTGTCGGACTCGTCGTCCTGACCACTGCCTGCAACGACTACACGCTCTCTGGAACCGGCGACGCCCGCGGCGCAGGGGACCCCGAGATCGTGGTCGATCCCGAGCGGGTCGAGTTCGGCGCTGTGGGTGACGGCGAGACCGTGATCGAGAGCTTCGTCATCTCCAACATCGGCGACGGTGACCTGGAGCTGGACAGCCTGGAGATCGGGGCCCAGAACGGCTCCTTCACCATCCTGACCACCGACTGGACCAGCGTGCTCCCGGTCGGCGCCTCCCAGGAGATCGAGATCGCCTTCTCTCCCATGGGCGCCAACGAGCAGATCGCCAACGCCATCGTCGAGTCCAACGACCCGGTGGTCCCCAAGGCCACCGTCGAGCTGGTCGGCGAAGGCGCCGTGCCCGAGCTCTCCATCGACCCCGACCCCTACGACATGGGCACCACCTACGTGGGCTGCGCCACCCTGGGCGCCATCGATCTGGTCAACGTGGGCACCGACACCCTCGAGATCAGCGACATCGAGTTCGCCGGCTCGGACTTCACCTTCACCCAGGGCACCCCGCTTCCGCTCATCCTGGAGGCCGGCGAGTCCCACACCGCCGACATCGACTTCGATCCCTCCGAGTCCGGTTCCTTCGACGGCCTGCTGACCGTCACCTCCAACGAGCCCCTGGGCGTGCGCGAAGCCACCCAGCTGGGCACCGGCAAGTACGCCGCCACCTACGAGGACGACTGGACCCTGGACAAGGACCCGCCCAGCGACATCGTGTTCTCGGTGGACCAGTCCTGCTCGATGATGGACGACGTCGCCCGCCTGGCCGGCAACTTCGAGGACTTCATCAACCAGCTCAACAGCTACACCACCGACTGGCGCATCATCGTGGTGAACAAGGACAACGGCTGCAACCACAGCGGCATCCTGACCCCGAGCACGTCCGGCTACGTCAACACCTTCAAGAACACCATCCAGAGCAACGGCGGCGGTGCCTACACCGAGTCCCTGCTGACCATCGCCGAGCTGGCGACCAGCCAGATGAGCTCCGGCTGCAACAACAACTTCTGGCGCGAAGACGCCATGCTCCACTTCATCCAGGTCTCCGACGAGCCCGAGCAGAGCCGGAACGACTGGAGCTACTACGTCACCAACATCATCAACTACAAGGGCAACGCCGGGCTGGTGCGGATCTCCGCCATCGCGGGCGACTACCCCAACGGCTGCGGCTCGGCCGACGCCGGCTACGGCTACTACGAGGCCGTGAACTACACCGGCGGTGAGTACCTCTCCATCTGCTCCGCCAGCTGGACCGGGTACATGGACAAGCTCGCCCAGGCGTCGATCAACCAGGCCAACTACACGCTCAGCGCGACCGCGGTGGAGAGCACCATCGTGGTCAAGGTCAATGGCAACGTGAACACCAGCGACTGGCACTTCGACGCCGCGTCCAACTCGGTGGTGTTCGACACGAACGTGCCCGAGGGCGGTGACGCCATCAACGTCACCTACGCGGGCCTTGCCAACTGCGACTGAGCGCGGCACACTCTTACTCGTGGAGCCCCCACCCCCGGTTCGGGTGGGGGCTCTTCCTGTTTTGCGCGGGTTGTTCCCAGGGCAAGCCATCTGACTCGGCCGTTGCCCAGCAGTTCTCGATCGAGGGCGACACCACCCAGGTGCACTTCGAGACCGTGCAGATGGCGAGCTCGAAGACCCGGACGGTGGGCTTCACCAACACGGGTTCGGTCTCCATGAACCTGCTCGAGACGGACATCGACGGGAACGATCGGGCCCACTTCGAGGTCTCGGGGCTGGGTCAGACCCTCGAACCGGGGGCCCGGGGCGAGGTCGCGGTGGTGTTCACGCCCCAGAGTCGCGGACTGCTCCGGGCGGTCCTGGACCTGGGCTTCGGCGATGGAGACGAAGACCAGCAGGTCGCCCTGGACATCGAGCTGCTGGGCTTCGGCGAGGAGGCCCGGCTGGACTTCCTGCCAAACCCCTTGCGGCTGGAGGAGCTCTACGCAGGCTGTGAGACCCAGGAGGACCTGGCCCTGGAGAACGCAGGCACACTGGACCTGGTGCTCCAGGACATCACCTTCAGCGATCCAGACCTGTTCGTGCTGTCTGGGCCAGAGCTGCCCCACGCGTTGTCTCCCGGGGACCAGGCGCCGCTGGTGGTGGGCTTCACGCCCCAGACCGCGGGCAGCCTGAACGCGTCCATGACCGTCACCACCGACAGGCTGGTCGACGAGGCGAGCCTGTACACGACGGTCCGGGTCTACGAGAGCCGCGTCGATCGGCTGACCAGCCAGGGAGGCGACACCGGTGGCGCCTGTCAGCAGGCCTTTGTGCTGACCGCGACCCCGCGGCCAGACACGGTGATCGTCAGCGTGGCCGACGTGCGCCAGGAGGACGGCTGGTCGGTCCAGGGGGCCACCCTGTTGTTCGAGGAGCCGGTCGCCTGCGGCGCCTCTGTCGAAGTGGCCTACGAAGTCACGCCCCCCTGCGACTGATCCGGCGGCTCCCCCGTTAGCTTCCGGCCGAGTCCATGGCTTCCGACCTTCGCCACGCCTGTCAGCGCTGCGGTGCCAGCTGCACCGGGCACCGGGTCCTGCTCCAGCAGGGCGAGGCCGAGCGCATGCGCACCATCGCCGCGACCCTGGACATGCCCGATCCCGTCGACGGGCCCACGCTGCGGCACAGCCAGGGTCAGTGCGTCTTCCTGACCGACGAGCGGCTGTGCGCGGCCCACGCCCACGGGGGCATGGATGCCAAGCCCCTCGCCTGCCGCCAGTACCCGCTCGTGGTGGTGCGGACCCGGGACGAGCTCCGGGTCGGGCTGGACCCGGGCTGCCTGACCACCTGGCAGAGCTGGCGCACCGGGCCGCAGTTGGATCCCGAGCGGGCCCTGGCGTCCCGGGTCGATCTGCCACCGGATCAGCGTGAGCTGGAGGCCTGGGTGCTCGGCGCCTGCGATCGGGCACAGACCGTCGGCCAGCTCCTGGCGACCCTGGTCGACGAGCCCGACCAGGACGGCCTGCCCCCAGGCTGGGCCACCAGCTGGGCGTGGGGTGCTCGGCGGGTCGGGCTGCCCGGGCCGGATCCGCTGCCCCCCTGGACCTTGGGCCCCGAAGCCCAGGCCCTGGCCGTCGAGACCACCCGACGCATGGTCCACCTGCGGCTGGCCAGCGAGCGCGGCAGCCCGGACCAGGTGGCTCGGGCGGTCCTGGCCGGGGCGGTGCTCGCAGCTTGGCGGGACCCAGAGCTGGCCGCCTTTGGCACGGGGCTGGCCCAGTGGACCCGGGCGATCCGGCTCCCGGGACTCTGGGGCCGGGTGATCGAGGCGCTGCCGTGAGCACCCTGGGCGAGCGAGCGCTGCGTCGGGCCGTCGTGCTGTCGGCCGGGCTGACGGTGCTCAAGTACGGCTTCGGCGTGGTCAGCGGCTCCATGCTGGTGCTGGCGTCGGCCGCGGACAGCTTCGCCGATGCCTGCGCCAGCGGGGTCAACTGGTGGGGCTACCGGTACGCCCGGACTCCGGCCGACGAAGACCATCCCTACGGCCACGGCAAGGTCGAGGCCGTGCTCTCCGCGGGCCAGGGCATGCTCCTGGTCGGTGTGGCGGTGAGTGTCTTCGCCGGAGGCATGACCGGCCTGATCGAGGGCCGCGAGGTCCCCGATGCCCCTCTGGCGGCGGTCGGACTGGGCATCTCGGTGATCGTCTCCACGGTGCTGTGGCTCAACCTGGAGCGTGCCCGGCGCCGCGAAGGCGGTCTGGTCTTGCACGCCGACGCCGCTCACTACCGCGTCGACGTGCTCTCCGGGATCGGAGGTCTCATCGGGCTGGCGGCGGTCTGGGGGACCGGCTGGGCCTGGCTCGACCCGGCCCTGGCTCTCCCGGTGAGCCTGGCCATCCTGCACGACGCCTGGCCGGTGCTCCGCAACGCTTTCTCCGAGCTCCTCGACGAGGCGCTGCCCGGCGAGGAGCAGGCCCGGGTCGAGGGTGTCCTGGCGGATCTGACCGACGAGGAAGAGCTGGCCTTTCACGGCCTGCGCACCCGCCGCTCGGGGCCCCTGCGCTTTGTCGAGGTGCACCTGGCGCTGCCCCCCGAGACCCCCCTGGGCGACGCCCACGCGCTGGTCCAGGACATCGCCCGCCAGGTCCGCGAGGTCCTGCCGGGAGAGGCCCGCGTGCTGGTGCACCCCGACGCCCACGGCCTCGACGACGTGGTGGACGTGCCGCTGGAGTGACCGCGCCCGGGACCGCCGGGTCACAACGGGGCTTCCGGGCCCGTAGCAAGGGTGAGGGTCAACCCGGAGCGTCCATGATCGCCTTGCTCGGAACCAGCCTCGTCGCCTGCATGGCCCCCATCGAGATCCAGGTCGGGGAGCCCGGTCTGGCGCCAGCGATCGCGGTGTCGCCGACCACGCTGGTGTTCGAAGACCTGGCCCCGGGCGAGACCGCGGTCGCGTCGGTCACGCTGACCAGCGCCGGCACCGAGCGGCTGGTCCTGGACACGCCGCAGATCAGCGACGGCTCTTTTGCCCTGCTGACCCCGCTCCAGGACCCGGTCCTCGAGCCGGGGGAGAGCTGGGTGCTCGACGTGGTCTGGACCGCCAACCACGAGACCGTCCAGGTCGCCACCATCGTCATCGAGAGCAACGACCCCGACCAGGACGTCCTGTTGGTGCCCGTCAGTGGCGAGCTGAGCGTGGGGGAGCTGGCGTTCGACCGGAACCACGACTTCGGCGTGCTGGAGCTGGGGTGCGATGACACCACGACCTTGGCCCTGGAGAACACGGGCAGCGGGCCCGTCACGGTGGACGAGCTGTCCGTCGACGGGTCGGCATACGGCTTGGTGGATCCGCCCGAGCTGCCGCTCACCTTGGCGGCCGGTGAGACCTTGGGGGTCCGCGTGGCGTTCGATCCGGTCGACGAGGGCGACGCGCTGGGCACCCTGGCTGTGCACTCCGAGCTGGGGGACCTGACCGCTGAGCTGCTCGGCACCGCCGAGCTGCCGCCGGGGGACACCGTCACGTTGACCGCTGGCGATCCCCAGGCGGTGGACCTGGTGTGGCTGGTGGACAGCTCGGGCTCGATGTTCGACGAGCTCCAGGCGCTCCGGCAGTCCTTTGCCCACCTGGTCGACGGCCTCGAAGGCGCGGGCCTGGACTGGCAGGTCGCCGCGATCGACCGCTCGGATGGCTGCAGCACCTGGGAGCCCCTGGCCAGCTCATCCGAGGTGGCGATCAGCCAGTTCGCGGACCAGCTCTTCGGGGGCACCTTTGCCAGCGAACGCCTGCTCAAGGTGGCCGCCGACGCCCTGGACCGCACGGTCGCCGGGGACTGCAACCAGGACCTGCTGCGCGACGACTCCCTGGTGCACGTGGTCACGGCGTCGGACGAGCACGATCAGAGTCCGCTGGCCTGGGACAGCTACGTGGCCCAGATGCAGGACCGACTGGGCGACGACGAGCGCCTTCAGGTCTCGGCCTTCGTAGGCCCCGAGGACGACGGCTACGGCCAGGCGGCCGACGCCACGGGCGGGGTGCTCCTGCCCTTCGGGGCACCGGATCTGGCAGAGCAGATGTTCTCCCTGGCCGACGCCAGTGCCCGCTGCGGCGCCCGCACCTGGGTCGCCCTGCCGGCGGACACGGACCCCGACTCGGTGGTGGTGCTGCGGGACGGCGTCGAGGAGACCGGGTTCCAGCTCGAGAACGACCAGCTGGTGTTGGACGAGCCGGTGGGTTGTGATGAGGTGGTCGAGGTGCGGTACCTGCAGTGGCCGAGTTGTTTGTTGTAGGGACCCGTCGTCATCCTCGGCAGGCGCCCAGGGCGGCGATGCACCGCTCGACCCCCCCATCGTCCACATCCAGGTGGGTCACCAGCCGCAGGCTCTCGGCACTGACGGGGATCGCCAGCACCCCCGCCTGGGCCAGCTCAGCTGCCACCCGCTGCATGTCGGCGCCGCCCACGTAGAGCATGTTCGTCTCCGGGGGCGCGACGTCCCACCCCTGGGCCGCCAGCCCGTCGTAGAGCGCCCGGGCCCGGCGGTGATCGTCGGCCAGGCGGTCCACGTGGTGGGACAGCGCGTGCAGGCCGGCACCTGCCAGATACCCGGCCTGGCGCATGGCGCCGCCCAGCATCTTGCGGACCCTGCGGGCCTGGTGGATGAAGCCCGCTGGTCCGCAGAGCACCGATCCCGCCGGCGCCCCCAGGCCCTTGGACAGGCAGAAGGTCACGGACTCGAAGTGCCGGCATCGCCGAAAGGCGGTCTCGCCGCTGGCCACGACGGCGTTGAAGAGCCTGGCACCGTCGAGGTGGCTGTGGAGCCCGTGATCCCAGGCCCCCTGGCCTAGGGCGTCCAGCGTCGCCAGCGGGTAGACGCTGCCTCCGCCCGCGTTGGCCGTGTCCTCGACACAGAGCAGCGTCGACGGCGCCACCCACGGCGGACCGCCCTTGATGGCCGCCCAGGTCGCGGATGGGTCCAGGATGCCGCGCTCACCCTGGACCGGACGCAGGGTCACGCCCGAGATGGCTGCAGGGCCTCCGGACTCGTAGTGGAAGGGGTGGGCGCCCGCCTCGACGATGACCTCGTCGCCTGGGCGGGTCCAGCAGCGGATGGCGATCTGGTTGGCCATCGTGCCCGACGGGGTGAACAGGGCGTCGGCCTTGCCGGTCAGCCGGGCGGCCTCGGCCTCCAGCGCGATCACCGAGGGATCGTCGCCCAGCACGTCGTCGCCGACGGGTGCGGTGAGCATGGCCTGGAGCATGGCTGGGGTGGGCCGGGTGACGGTGTCCGAGCGCAGGTCGACGGTTCTCATGCGGGCTCCACCAGGCTGGGCCGGTAGTCGGTCGGCGCTTCGTAGCCGAACAGGTTCAGCACCGTGGCGGCCACACAGGCCAGGCCGGGCGCATCGACCGGGGCCAGCCGCCAGCGGCCCGACGGGTCCACCATCACAAAGGGCACCGGGTTCAGGCTGTGCGAGGTACACGGCACCGGGTCGCCCGATGCGTCGCGCTGAAAGTCGTCGCTGCGCTTGTCGAGCATGAACATCTGGTCCGCGTTGCCGTGGTCCGCCGTCACCAGCAGCACGCCGCCGGCGTCGCGCACAGCGCCCTCCAGCGCACCGACACAAGCGTCGACCAGCTCCACGGCCCGGATGGTCGCCGCCAGGTTGCCCGTGTGGCCGACCATGTCCCCGTTGGCCAGGTTCAGCCTCACGTGGTCGGCGGTGCCCAGCAGGATCGCCGCCGTGGCGCCGGCGGTGATCTGTGCGGCCTTCATCTCGGGTCGGGTGTCGAAGGGCACGTTGTCGCTGGGCACCTCGGTCCAGGTCTCCAGCACGCTGTCGAGCCGCTCGGACCGGTTGCCGTTGAAGAAGTAGGTCACGTGGCCGAATTTCTGGGTCTCGCTGATGGCCAAGGTGCGCAGGCCCTGGGCCGCCAGGTACTGGCCGACGGTCCGGTCGATGGCCGGCGGCTCGACCAGATAGCGCCGGGGGATCTGCTCATCGCCGTCGTACTGCATCAATCCGGCGTAGAGCACGTCGGGCTGGCCGCCCTGGCCACAGTCCGGCACGTCTGGGCGCCGCTCGAACATGCGGCTGATCGCCAAGGCCCGATCCCCTCGGAAGTTGAACAGCAGGACCGCGTCGCCGTCTTGGACCCGCCCGACCGGCCCCTGCTCGTCGGCCACGACAAAGGCGGGCAGGTACTGGTCGTTGACCTTGGGGTCCTCGCCATAGAGCGCGACGATGGCGTCTTGGGCGCTGGGGAAGGGGCGGCCCTCGCCGTGCACGTGACAGGCGTAGCCGCGGCCGACCATCGGCCAGTCGGCCTCGTACCGGTCCATCGTGATGTGCATGCGGCCGCCGCCGCTGGCGACCCGGTAGTCGCGCCCCCCTTCGCGGTAGGCCGCCAGGCGGGCCTCGAGCGGCCCGACCCAGCCCAGCGCCGTGCGCTCTCCCACGTCGCGGCCGTCGGTGAGCACGTGCACCCGCAGGCGCTCTACCCCCGCCTGATCCGCCTGGGCCGTCAGCACGTGCAGGTGTCGCACGTGGCTGTGCACATTGCCGTCGCTGACCAGCCCCAGCAGGTGCAGCGTGGGGCGGCTGGTCAGCTCGCGCCACAGGCCGCTGTCAAAGGCCCGGCCGCTCTCGAAGGCGTCGTTGATCAGGCTCGCGCCTTGCTGGAAGACGCGCCCGGCCCCCAGGGCGTTGTGACCGACCTCGCTGTTGCCCATGTCGCCGTCCGACGGCAGGCCCACGGCGGTCCCGTGGGCCAGCAGCGTGGTCGCGGGACACGTGGCGCGGAGCCGATCGAGCACCGGCGTGTTCGCCTGGGCGACCGCGTCCCCGGCGTCGCCGCGGCCCAGGCCGATGCCGTCGAGGATGCACAGGACCACGGGCCCCGGGGGCCGGGCCACGCCTTGCAGGGGGGTCAGGGTCAAGGACATGGGCCGGACGGTATGCTCCCGGCCCTGGAGACGCACATGTCCGTTGCCGCCCTGTTGCTCCTGGCCTGCAGCAAGCCCCCCGTGATCGACCTGGTGGATCCGGCCAGCGGCGCGGCGGGCACCCCCATCCAGATCCTCGGATCCGAGTTCACCCCGGACACCACCGCGACCCTTGGCGGACAGCCGGTCTCAGACCTCGCGGTCCGGGGTGTCGTGGCCCTGAGCGGCACCGTGCCCGAGGGGCTCGAAGCGGGGCCCCACGACTTGGTGGTCACCGCGGCCGCAGGCACGGCCACCCTCGCTGGCGCGTTTGCCGTCCAGGTCCAGAGCCAGGCCGACGCTGGTGTGCCCTGTGCCGGGGACTTCACCGCTTTCTCCCAGCTCTCGATGGCTCGCGAGGTCATGGTCATCGACAAGCACTTCAAGAAGCAGGACGGCGAAGAGGAAGGCAAGCGGGACACCGTGCGCCTGTCGTTCCGCGACATCGCGCGGATCGAGTACCAGGAGGCCAAGGTCATCGAGGAAGGGGAGCAGCGGACCTGTTCGGCGATCTGGGTCGTCACCAAGAGTGGCGACCGCCACCTGTTCGACGATGACACCTCGGAGAACCTGCAGCCGCGGGCCAACGAGATCGCGGTGGGGCTCCAGAAGCCGATCGAGGTCACCCGGGCCGAGTAGTCAGGGCTGAGCGCTCACCGCCTCTGCCAGCTCGTCGACAAAAGCCGCAACCCCCACCTGTTGGAACCAGTGCACCAGCGCGTCCGGCACCCGCCCGCCGGGGTCATATGCCAGCTCGCTCACGACCAGCGATCCCGGACCGTCTGGGTTCGGCGCCACGGTCCAGTGGCCGGTGTCCCGGGCCAGGGCCACCCGCCCTCGTGCGGCCGGGGGCTGGCCTGGGGCCAGGGTCCAGCGAAAGGCCTGGCCGGTGCCCGCCGGCTCTTGCCAGAACAGCAGCAGGGCCTCCCGATCGGCCATCAGCGGCGCGGTGTGCACGTGGTGCACCGCCGTCGCGGCCCCCATCGGCCCGACCACCTCGGACGAGGCGATGGTCGAGAAGTGCCGGGCATAGGACGCCCAGTCTCCCAGCAGGCGAGTCAGCGCCGACGGCGCGACCTGGGGCCACAGACACTCGGCCCGCAGGGTCGGCCAGCTCTCGGGAGTCTCGGAGACCAGGTAGCGGCAGCTCTCGTCCTGGCGCAGCTCCTGGAAGTCAGGCGGCGTCGTCAGCCCCGCGGCGACCAGCAAGGCGGCGGCAGGACCCGGCACGGCGCTACTTGCTGGCCTCGGCCCGCAGCTCTCCCAGGGTCTTGACCATGCCGTCGGCCATGAACTTGTTGGCCGGGAAGACGCCCAGGAAGCCGCCGGGCGCATAGGCCATGAAGAACTCCACCTCGGCCCCTTCGGCGCCCTGGCGGATCTGCCAGTAGCCGGCGTCGGCCTCCAGCGTCACCCGGCCTTCGGTGGGGGCGGGCGGGTCGTCGACCAGCTTCCACTCGAAGCGCATGCCGTTGTCGATGGCCACGTCCTTGAGGGTCTTGGTGGTCTCGCGGTCGCTACCCACCGGGAACTTGTGCACCTGGAAGACGCGCTTCTCGGGGCCCTGGGTCGACACCACCCGGGAGATCTTGACGTTGGAGAAGAACGCCGTCGCGTGCTCGGGGTCCTCGAGCGCATCGATGATGCGCGCGGCGGGCACGTCGGCCCACAGACAGGTCGCCTTGCCGTGGTAGACGTCCTGGCTGTCGTCGACGTAGACCTTGCAGTCGCCGGTCTGGTCCACCAGCCGCCAGTCGGCGCCCGACGCCGGGGGCAGCGACAGGAGCAGGAGCCAGCCGCTCACGGCTTGGCCGCGGCCCGCATCTCGCCGACGATCTGTACGAAGCCGGTGCCTTGGAACCAGCGCACGACGAACCCGGGGACCGAGCCGCCCGGGTCGTAGAGCAGGTCGTACTCGACCCGCACGCCGCCGCGAGGGTCCGGGATCACGGTCCAGCCGCCGTCGTCCTGGTCCGGCAAGACGCCGACGTCCTTGCGGCCGCTCTGGTCGGTGTCCTTGGTCCACTGGTAGCGCTGACCGCCCTTGGCCGGTGCCTTCCACATGAGCAGCATGACCTCGCGATCCGAGATGCCCGCGGCCTCGTGGACCTGGCGGACCTGGGTCTTGCCGTCCTTCTTGCCGACCACGTCGCTCTTGGTCACGGTCGTGTAGTAGGTGAAGTGCTTGTCCCAGCGCAGCAGCAGCTGGTCCATCTTTTCCGGGGTGACCTCGGGCCAGTAGCAGTCGGCGAACAGGGTCTCATTGCCGTTGGCGTCCTTGGGACCCTTGTAGAAGGTGCAGCCGTGGTCCTGGTCTGTCTGCTTGAAGCCGGGGGGGGGCGCGGCGTCGACGGCGGTGAGGGCGGTGAGCAACAAGAGCATCGGGAGTCTCCAGGAGGCCGTCAGCGACCATAGGGTCGCGGGGAGGCGGCCGCAAGGTTCACGGTAGGATGACGCCGCCCGGAGCAGTCGAGTGGCAGCAGGCCAGAGCAGAACGGCGGTGGTGATCGGAGGCGGCATCACCGGCACGCTGTGCGCTCATGCGTTGCTCCAGGAGGGCTGGGCCGTGACGGTCCTCGAGGGCGAGCACCTGGGGGCGGGCTCGTCGTCCCGGACCGCCGCCGGCATTCGCCAGCAGTTCAGCACGCGAGACACCGTGGTGGGGATGCGCCATTCCGTCCGCTTCTACCGGGACTGGTCCGCCCACACCGGCGGCGACCAGAGCCCGATCGTGCAGCGGGGGTACCTGTTCCTGCACGACGCGCCCGACGCCTGGGCCGCTGCGCGGGCACGGGTGGCGGACCAGCACAGCTGGGGCCTGGCCGACGTCGAGGCCCTCGATGCGGACGCCCTGGGCGAGCGCTTCGACTGGGTGGAACCCCAGGCTGTGCTGGGCGGGACCTGGTGTGCGAGCGATGGCTTCCTGCGTCCCGAGTTGATCTACACCGACGCGGCCGACGCCTGCCGACGGGACGGTGGCGCGATCGTGCTGAGAGCACCGGTGGTCGAAGCCCGCCACGCTGGCGGCCGCCTCCAGGCCGTCCGGACCCCCAAGGGCTGGTTCGGCGCGGACCTGTTCCTGGACTGCACCAACGCGTGGACCCGTCGGGTCGGCGAGATCCTGGGCTCCCACCCCCTGCCCGTCGCCGCCTTCAAGCGGTACCTGTGGTTCATCGACCGGGGCCAGGCCATGGACGCCGAGCGCTTCATGCAGCTGCCGCTGGTCATCGCGCCCGGAGGCACGTACTTCCGGCCGGAGAACCCGAGCTCGCTCATGGTCGGCTGGGCCCATGAAGCCAAGGACCAGGCTGGGGCCTTCACCTACGAGGACCAAGACGTCGCCGAGGAGGCCTACTACCACGCGTCCGGGGTCGACGCGCGGCCCTTCCACGCCTGGATGAACGTCGCCGACGTGGTGCCCGAGGCGATGGACTTCGCCGGCATCACAGCCACCACCAGCGGCTTCTACGGCACGACCCCGGATCACAACCCCTTCCTGGACTTCGACCCCCGCATCCCCAACCTGCTCCGTCTGGTCGGCTTCAGCGGTCACGGTGCCATGTTCGGGCCGTTCACCGCGCTGGTGGGCGCGGCTCTGGCCGAGGCCGGGGCCCGAGTGGACCAGGTCGACGTGCTGGGCACCCAGGCGTCGATCCACGCCTTTCGCATCGGCCGGCCATACGAACACCACGAAGCGATGGTGATCTGACCGTGTTCGAAGACATCGATCCGGCCCTGCTGGAGCCCCACGTGAGCAACCGCGTGGTCTGGCCCCTCATCCCGCTGCTCGCCGAGGAGCATGGCCTGGAGACCGTCGAGTACTGGGTCGTGCGAGCGGGCATGGACCCACGCTGGTTCGAGGACAAGGAGCGGTGGGTCAGCTACCACTTCCTCCACGCCTTCGAGAAGCTGTACCTGTCCGAGGCCCACGGCCTGGTCGAGTCCCCGCCCATCGATCACCCGGCGTGGCGCCCGTGGCGGGTGCTGGGCCGTCGGGCCATGACCCGGGACACCGCGGGCATGATCTTTCCGATCGTCTCGTCCCTGGGCACGGTCGAGCAGTTCTACCGTCGGGTGCCGGCGCTGACCCGCCACGCCAACAAGCTGACCACCACCGAGATCGTGGAGCTGTCCCCAGGGCTGGCCATCATCGAGGCCGAGCCGCACTATCCGGAGACCCCAGCGGGCTGTCAGCTTCGACAGGGGCTGTTCGAGCAAGCCCCGGCCGTCTGGGGCCGGCCCCTGGCCCGGATCGAGCACTCCAAGTGCCTGCACACCGGGCACCACAGCTGTGTCTACGAGATCCACTTCCAGGCCACGGTCACCCGGCGGGTGGTCCAGGGCTTGGCGCCCACTGTCATCGGCGGGAGCCTCGCCGCCGCCGGGGGCATGCTCGCCGGGCTGGTCAGTTGGCCTTGGCTCGCGGCCGTGGTGGCGCTGGCTGTGGCCGCCGCCAGTGCGATGCGCAGCTACTTCCAGGCCGAGCGGGCCCGGCTCCACGAGACCACCGATCTGCGGGAGATCGTCGGCAGGGCCGAGGACCAGCACCGCCAGCTCTGGGAGGAGTCCCGGGAGCTCCGGCGCGCCCTGCTCACCAACCGCAAGATCGCCGGGTTCCTGGCCACCGACCTGGTCGAGCAGATCATGGAGGACCCGGAGCGTGAGGTGGAGCTCGGCGGCACGACCACCCACGCGGCCGTCCTGTTCGCCGACGTGGTGGGGTTCACCCGCCGCTGCGAGTCCATGCCGGCGTCCCGGGTGGTCAAGGACCTCAACGCCTGGTTCGGGGTGGCCGATCCGATCATCGCCGCCCACGACGGCATCATCGACAAGCGCATCGGCGACAGCATCATGGTGGTGTTCGTGACCCGGGATGGAGACTCCCGGGGATCGGTGGGGCGGCGCTCGATCCAGTGTGGGTTGGAGCTCCTCCGAGCCATCGAGCGCTGCAGCGAGGTCCTGGTCCAGGGGGGCTCCAAGCCCCTCGAGCTCCGGGTCGGCGCCGCTGCCGGGAGGCTGGTGCTGGGCAACATGGGCTCGCCGCTCAAGTTCGAGTACACGGTCATCGGTGACGTGGTGAACCAGGCCGCGCGGCTCGAAGGGGCGGGCTCGCCCGGTCAGATGTGCGTGCCGGCCGAGGTGCTCTCCCGGGCCGGAGACCCCCAGCTCGAGGCCCTGGTGGTCGAGCACCGAAGCCTCCAGGTCAAGGGCCGCGAGGCGGTGATGGACGTGGTCACGCTGGCGCCTGGCTAGCAGCGTGCGGTGAATCGGGGGTCGTGAGACGTGGTCGTCCACGTGCACGGGGGTCGTGAAGTCGTCTGACGTGACACGTGGGACGTCTGACGTGGGACGTCTG